>WLWD01003793.1_pt1 | contig 37623 bp, 28 predicted proteins | sample 6712731 | NCBI WGS metagenome assembly WLWD01 (sample SAMN12718690, study PRJNA576275) | sponge metagenome | isolation source: marine sponge | host: Mycale hentscheli | place: New Zealand: South Island, Marlborough, Capsize Point | collected 2014-11-01 | reverse complement strand
GGGGGGGATTCCAGGGCGTCCCCCCCTCTGTATGAAACCCTGGCAGTGAGTCTGAGAGTGCACAGATAGAGTATGACGATGTGCAACTAGATAGGCAGCAAGTCTGAGTGTGAGGATGGGTAAGAACAAGAACAATACTCAAGCATGATAATACACCAGTGGTGAGTCTGGCTGTGGCAAGGCAGCACACGAGTGCGAGATAGGCGGCGAACCTGATAGTTGGAACTAGATTTCCGGGTGTGGGACTAGATAGGTGGCTAGTTTGAGTACGAGAATACATAGGCAGTGAGCCCGAGAGTGCACGAATACATTGGTGAGCTAGAGAGCAAGAATACCTTAATAGCATTGGGTGTGAAAACAGATAGACAGTAACTTGAGTGTGAGAATAGATAGAGAGTGAGCCTGATCGTGTGAGAATAGATGACAGCAATCCTGATAGTGTGAGAATAGATAGGCAGCGAGCCTGATGGAGTGAGAATAGATGGCAGTGAGTCTGATAGTGTGAGAATAGGTAGGCAGTGAGTCTGCTGGTGTGAGAATAGACAGCCAGATGGTGTGAGAACAGATAGGCAGAAGCCTGATAGTCATGAGAATAGACAGGCAGCGAGCCTGAGTGAGAGTGAGAGAATAGATGACAGTAAGCCTGCGAGTGAGAGTAGACATGCAGTATACCTGATAGTGAGAGAATATGAGCCTGATAGTGTAAGACTAGACAGGCAGCGAGCCTAACAGTGAGAGAATAGACGGCCGTGAGCCTGATAGTGCAGAATACATAAGCAGTGAGCCTGAGAGTAAGAAAATAGACATGCCGCGAGAGTGAGAGAATAGACAGGCAGAGAGCCTGATCGTGTGAGAATAGACATGCAGCGAGAGTGAGAGAATAGACAGGTAGAGAGCCTGATCGTGTGAGAATAGACAGGCAGCGACTGTGATAGTGTGAGAATAAATAGAGTGAAGGGCAGCGTGCCCTGCATAGACACTTTCAAAGGGGCCCCGGACAGACCATCACACCTATATTTGGTGAAAATGTAACTATAACCGCCTACCCATGCTCTCTATAATGCCACACTGGCAATAGTGTAGTGTGGCTTGTGAGTCCCAAGACACATCCAGCACTACAGTTCATTCTCTAATCTCTCTCATTATGTAACCCCTATTTGCTCCGCCTCCCTTCTCATGTAACACTCTCATGTCAGCATAAATATCAATTACAGCATGCAACCTGACTGATTCAGGAGTTTCCAAGCTTTCGAGAATACTGATGATCACTTTGACAGAGCCAATCTTGGCAATACGGCCATTATTAAATACTGCACATAGCTAACATGCAATGGACAATGATGATCATAAATTTTTGCATGAAGGTTTGAATAAGAAGAGTGGGAGCCGGCAATGCACCCCACACCTGTAACAAAGGCCTACGCCTGATCATAACGAGGGTTGGCAGCATGATTTCGTGATTTAGAGATTGCAACTGTTGCGTAGAGTAACAGCATTAGAACTAGAGTCCAACTCTTAACATAACTGTACTATAGTTAAGCAAGGCAAATGGACCAGCAGCATGCCCATGTATTATCGAGCCATAGAACTCCTATTTTCAGCTGATTGCATCAATGAAGGCCATTCACCACTGATTGATGATTTAGATCCTATTAATCCAACCTGACCTACAGAAAGCTAATTACATAGAGTACAGTAGTGTATATCTCCAGCCCCTTACTATTTAAATAATACCACCACTGATGAGCAGCCATACTTAGAGAGCTAATAGTGCCGGGCGAACCAGCCATTCTGGCAAGGAATAACAGGTAGCTACTAGGCTTAGGCTACAAGCACTGAAAACAGTGGCTATCAGGACTAATGTACTTGTGCCCGGGTGCCATTGCTCCACATGTGACACCCCACACGTGATCGAATGGTCGCAGTATTTGCAGGTCCTCTGCCGACCTTTACCTGGGCTCGGGTGATGTGATGGTGGGCTTAATTAGTGTGGGTAAAACCACTAAGATAATAGTAAATTTTTCTCGTTCTAACAGCCAATAATTATTTCAGCCGAGAATGACTGAATAACCACTAAGATATTTCATGGCACATGAATTATTCAACTCAGTCAGCCATATAGAAATACAACACACACAAAAAGTTAGAGCAGTCTTACGTCACAGGATATACCACCTTATTATGTCATCCATTGTTTGTGGTCTTCCCAATTAGTGAGGGGAACTGAACAAACTAGGTCCAGTAAAGCGAGATTAAATATGACGTGATCAAAATAGATCCTAAAGCCTGTCAGGAATAAATAATGTGCTTATAAACTACAAGCCAGAGACACAGATGGATAAAATTTGAAAAATTGTTCAGATGTGCCCACACTTGACTGCCTAACTAGAACTGAACTAGACACAGCTGATGCCAATGCCACTGAAAGATTACACAAAATAAAGTTAGCTGAAATAATAGACATCTTCCAACAGAACAGTCACAGGATCATGTGTTAATGTTACTGCATTAGTCACTCCTTATGACTGCAATAGTGTTCCCCAGAAATTAAATCAGCAATTTTTGGGAGGCACAAATTCACTTAGGGGGAAATCACAGGTTACATATATTGCATAAGATCAGCCTTCAGAAACTTGCCAGAGTACGGACTAGCATTCAGATCACTAAGATTATCAACATCTTGCGATAGTACTGGTCTCATATACAGTGACATCTGATTACATTACTTGACGTACATATTTACATGTATATTTATTGACACAAACACACACACTTGTGTCCTAGGTGACCACAACTAGCTAGCCAGAGCCACTAATTGCTCCGAGTGTTGGTGATACATTACTTGACGTACATATTTACATGTATATTTATTGACACAAACACACACACTTGTGTCCTAGGTGACCACAACTAGCTAGCCAGAGCCACTAATTGCTCCGAGTGTTGGTGATACATTCTATCAATGTAGACCTATTGGAATCAATACTTCCTTATATTACAAACACACTCTAGAGAACTCACCTTGCCATCACTTCAGCAAAGTCAGGTAACTCTATGATCAAATGTTGACACTTCTTGAGCCATCATTCACAGCTAGTCTAAGTCAGAGACATCGAAAGCAGCTTCACCCACTCCATCCCACTACAAGGAAAAGCAATAGAAAAAGAAAACACATTGAAGTGAATAAATGCAATCTTGAAATTCAACTTATACTCTGCAAGTTAATCCCACCAAGAAATTGTTAGAAACAGTTCAAACTCTAGCTGAGAGGTATAGAGCTGACGTTTCTTCCCTGTCACTAACCTCTAAAATTAATGTGGTTGTGGTTTTTATCACACTGTCTTGACCGTTCTATTTCTGCATTATACTACAGTATGTGTTCATGCATGCCTTTACTTCTTGTTGTGTTACAACTGACTCCAATCTAGAGATTCAGAACCGCCGTGTTAGTGAATATTTTTAAGAGACTATATATTATAGAAGAAATATTCCTACACAGGAAACTAGTTGCACACACTGGCATACACTACTAATGAATGACAGGATTTAGTTTTGATCTATACTCATTCACTGATTAAAAAATTAGGATCACAAGTTAGGACCAAGTGATGGTAAAATAACTCGCCAGAAGATTTTAATAGCCTCAAAGGTTGTAAAACAAGAAGCCATAAACTCCTGATCGAATGGTACAAACAATTGGTAAAGGTTACATAGCAAAAGGTTTTGCCATTGTCAGAATGAGCAGTCTTTTAGAAGTCTTTTGATTACTGTATTGTATTTTTTATGATTCTTTAAAGTGATCGACTTCCGTGGCTGCATTAAATGGGGCTGCAATTGTTTTTGTTCCCCATTTAACTTCAATAAATCCACCTGATATGAATTCTCACTTCAAATAAATGCTTCGCCCAGACATCTTGAGAACTAATGTGGAGTTGTTGGCTGCAGCTACTTACTTACAAATTTCTATATACATAGCTCAAAGAAATATTATCCAAGAAATCCCATCATATTGAACTGCTGCACACTAACCACTGTCAATACGATAAATATATCTCTGGCCAACTCTTAGACACACTTCTGAGGATCTCATGACCCATACTGATTGTAGACAAGTTCAACACCCTATTATCCCTATCATCATTAGGGCTCTTCCGGCTTGTCACCCAAGGGGGAGCTAGTCAGACAATGTGAATGGGGGGGGGAGGGGGGCAATCGACATTAAAGTTAATCATACACCTTATAAGATGTAATTCTGTGTCAAGACTTAGAATAAAAATTTCCCCCCACTGTTTTTTTTTTATTTTTCCTACTTAGCCTTACACCTTAGCCACTGTCATCATGTAATACCACTGTTAATTAAAAATTGCCAGTACACTAATGGGAAAAAACAACAACACAATCTCACTAAAGTACTAGGGAGGTGGGGGGCATTTCATTAGTTACAGTGGCCGAGTGTTTACTGCCACTCCTGACGATGATATGGAACGTGTATATGAAGAACCAAAATGAAACAGGTTTTGAGTTTGTTCATGTTAATGATTTCTCAGACAATTCCTTGTCAGATGGCGTATTGTCACAACAATTTCTAAATTTAATAGTACAGCACGTAAATTGCCCATTCAAAAATGTGTGGGAAAATCACTCTTCAATTGAAGTCGCACAGAGAAAGTGAAATAGCGCGTAACTAAGTGAAATAGCACATAACTAAGTGAAATAGCACGTAACTAAGTGAAACTAAGTGAAACTAAATGAAATACCACAGTAGCTAAGTGAAATAATAAGGATAAGTGTGCACGCATGCAGTATTAACCTTGGAAACATACAGTTGGAGAAGCTCTACCCATATTAGACGGAAATTTTTCAACATTTTAAGAGGAGCCATAGGTTGAAACCGAAATTCCAGAGGAATCTAATCCTGAAATACAAAGATAGTGAGTGACTGATACAGTGTAGCTACAAGTGCAAATGATTACAAAAAAAAGATGGCCTACTATTAGCGAGTGATAGCACAGGTAACCTGTACTTTTGGGATCAACAGCACTCGTAAAGCAATTGAAATAGTACTCGGCGAGTGCTATTTCAATTGCTTTATGAGTGCTATTGATCCCTAATAGCACTGTTACCTGTGCTATTACTCATACTATAATAATATAAAATTGTATTTGATAACCCCACACTTTAAGCAATGAATTGGCAACAGAAATGATTAGTTCAGACAGTTACATGTTTTACAAGTTTGGCGGGGAGAGGTGTTTAAAGAAAACTCTTGTCATGTCAAATAATTTGCAAAACTCCTAAATACAATTCATTAGCTATCTATTAAGCACTACACATCACAGTATTTAGTACACTTACTTGTTATCGCATATCATAAGTGAATTCCTGCCGTTGCAGTCCTCTTCTCCTTTATCATCAAGCACAAATGCAGCCACCTCCAAAATCCATCGTGCAGGGTCACCAAAAGGACAACTTTCCACAAAGGTCGAAGGTGAAAGCTAGCAACAAGAGCGCGCGCAAAGACATCGCGTGAGGTCAAAGGTGAGGGTCAGCCGTTCTGCACATAACGTCTTTCGTTAAAATTGCTCAGGTAATAACTGCGGAGCATCCAGGTATGGTTAACGACTACAACTGGTAGTATCTACTGATGTTACCAGATCCCTTCCCAACACAGTGTTTGATTCACAAGATCAAGCCTCTTCATCATCAGTTAATATATTTGAAGGCCTAGCCTAACACTTTAAATTTAATAGAAAAAGGATTACACTGGTATGTTACAGCTGTAGACGCTTGCAACATAATTGTTCAAAACTTATTTTCTTAACTATAACTTAAGATTGTTATATCAGATATTGGTTTGATTTGGGCTGAAGCCAAAGCGTTGCTTTAATAGAGCTAATCTTACTTGGACATCCAGAGCTTTCTGCAAAAAAGAGAGGGATTTAAATGTTGCAGTAGGCATAACAGTAGGCAAGTGTAAAGGCAGTTACAATCATCTAGCTACCAGCTGAACTGAAGCTATTATACAAACTACAGAAGTCCTGGCAAATTTGGTGGAAGGCGTGCAGGAAAAAAATACTATTATTACGTGCTATGTTTATTCGAGCAGTCTCAAAAAAGGGGTGGAACTCAGTTATGGTTCCATGTGATTTAGCTAAACTGCTCAAGCTTTTCGTCCATCAGGTGAATTGTCCAAGTTAACTAGAGCGAGGTTACAACAGTCAGTGAAAATGCATTTAGGCATGATTTAGGCGTGACTCTTCATGAGTGGGTATCATGTTTTGATATCTTTGCGTGAAAGTTTAGCTCTAAGGTTGGATTCAGTGTTTCAGAATTTCTTCATGGCATTTAATGTGTTCCAAAGCGTGGAGCTAATAGACTGCCAATGGCATTGTTGAAAAGATATCTATGCTAAAAATAACTGTTGCATAGACATAGGCGGTTCTCTGTGCATCTTAACGGTCCCCCCTCAGGCCCTAAGTACTTCGCTATGCGAGACGCTAGACCGATCAGTGCTTCCTCCAGCGCAAAGATACTGCATTGTCTCGTGAAAAACCCTTTAAGGGTAGGTAAGTATTGCCAGGTAAAATAAGTTTAAAACGCTTTACCATGAAAGTACAATTCTCGACTGGGTGGTTAATTAGCCATAGTAGTGTTATGTCATTAGTGCTCACAAATGAGCACCAGAAAAAAAGCAAATCTTCACTACTGGAGCATTTGTTCAAGAAGTCATGCATTATAATATTATAAGGATTGATAGAAGAAGCATTGACTTGAAATTTTTATCTATCTTACCTACGGGAAAAATAATACCATTAAGAATTCTAACTTGGGCAAGTTGTTGAGCCTAATTAAAAGATAAAAAAGCAGCAAGTAATATTTAGGACCCCACAGCCGGTGTCGGAGGATTTGGTGACCCCCAGAATTTGGTGATCGGGTGTCACCGTATTCCAGTAAACGGTGACCTGGGGGTAAAAAACGAAATTTCCGCCGTAAGGTTAGTAAGTAACAAGATTGGTTAGGCTTTTGAATTTGGGCTAATTTTGTACGAATTCTTGCTTTGTGTTTAGCCATAGGTACTACTTAGATTCTGTAGCAACATTCTTTCTTAAGATATATCTGTCCCAGCCTAAGTCAGCTTTGCTATTCATCAACCAACTAAATAACTGCCAAGCTATAGAAAATATCAAGTTTTTTTTCAATAACAATGGTACAGTATACAAAGCTTGAATAGCAATGAGTGCAATAATTCTATATATTATAAAATGAGTGCAATAATTCTATATATTATAAACTGATATATTATATATAATAATGAATATAATTTTTTTGTTGTTGTTTAGCACTTAGTTACTCAGTAAAACTTAAATTTATCTGCTTTAGATCAGGGATAATTACAAATGTGAAGGTGGTTTATTGTATTTCAAGAGCCTCTCAAGGAAATCTGACAGCAGCAGTAATCAATGGAGAATTGTTGTTCAAAATAATGAAGAGAAAGACAAAATAATGAAAACATGTCATTCATCCAATACAGGAAATTTGGTTTGAAGTCTATTTTGAAATGATTGGTTGTAAAATTCTTGTTAATATTCTGTTATATTGTATAATAATAGGAGGCCATTTAGGTCGGGACAAGACAATTCACAAAATTTGCTCAAGGTTTTATTGGAAACCAGATATGACAGGAGACATTAAAAGGTTTGTAGAAACCTGTGATGTATGTCAGAAGGTGAATGATAAGTTTTCTAAGCCGCCTACAAAGCTGCGTCCAATTCCAATAGAATCAGAAATCTGGCACCAGGTATGGAGTCAAGTAAAAAATTACATGCTGTTATAGTTTAATTTATAGGTTGGTATTGATCTTATCGGACCCCTGCCACTGACTAAAGATGGCAATAAATACATTATTACAATGATTGATTATTTTAGTAAATGGCCTGAAGCTCAAGCTTTACCAAACAAATGTGCTCAAGGGGTTGCCTGTTTTATCTATAAAACTACTTGCAGGTATGGTTATACATAATACATAATTGTAACAAAATAGTTTTATCAAAGTTATATTTTAACAGATTTGGCTGTCCAAAGACAATAATATCAGATCAGGGCAGAGAATTTATTAATAAGCTTAATGGCGAATTACAAACACTGCTGGGAACAGATCATCGAATGACATCTCCATATCACCCACAGAGCAATGGCCTAGTGGAAAAGTTCAACCATACAATTCAAAGTTGACTATATTGAAAGTAGTAAATGAGAATCAAAATAACTGGGATACTTTATTGGACCCAATTTTGTTTTCAATTCGCACCTCAAAGCACAAATCAACTGGCTTCACTCCCTTTGAATTGATGTTTAAGAGGTAAAGAATTGGTTTTTAGTTGGTGAGTGAGTGAGACACTCTTGGGTAAGATCGAAGCAAATTTCCATAATATAGCTTTCATTGGTACAAGCATACCATCATCATCACGATAATGGGGCTTGAAGAAGGAAGGTGGTTCATGGAAGCCAACAAGTGACAAGTGCAGAAGCTGCCAAAGCATGCAGTGAACTGCGTGGCTTTGACTTGAAGGGGGGGGGGGCAATTGTTTGGAACAGAAAACATAGAAGAATATCAGTATAATTAATTAACCTGTTTTGTCTTTCTCACAAATCAATACTGATTTAGTGATTTCTCCAATTTTGATTTCATAACTATACACTCCTACTCCAAGGGGGGGGGGGGGCGAAAGCCCCCTTGCCCCCCTGAAATAAACCCTGTATCCTGTACCATAAATATTTGACAATTTTTAATAGCTGGGCTAGCTCACTTGTCACACTGAGCTTTGAGCATGCTCTTAGTAAATGACAATGCAATGCTCCGTTTATATTACTAGAAAAGCAACATTACCTGTAGAATTGGAAAGGGGACCAGAGGTAAAAAATCCAATAGTTCAAGATCAGGAAATAGAGGAGTTTGAGGGGCTAGGAGAAAAAATGAAACTAATGTTGGAAGTACAAAATGAAATGTTTAGTAAAACTGGAAGTAATATTCAGTTGGCCCAAGAAAGATACAAGAAAGATTATGATAAGAAGAGAAAGTTGGATAAGGTATGTGCTTGTTGTTCTTTATTGCGAAGTAATTTTATGCTTTTTATAACCTAGGAATGTGAAATTGGATCTTGTGTTCTTTTAAGAAATTCGAGACGTGACTGTAGGAAGGGAGACAAAATGATACCAAAGTGGATGGGTCCGTATGAAATAGTCACTTTAAAAGATAAACTTGCTCAACTACGAAACCTGAAAACAAATTCCATTATGGCAAGCCTTATTAATGTTGATAGACTCAAATTGTACAAAGAAGCTTCAACTCCAGCCAATAAAAGAATGTGCGATAATGATTACAATCCAGTATGTCAGGTAAATGGTGCTCTACCACAAGAAGAAAATAAACCACTTTGCAAAGTTTCCTTTGATGATGAGATTAAAAAAACTGGAAAAATTAAGATGGAAAAAACTGAAAAAATTAAGATGGAAGTAAATTCCCAGGAATCACTTCATATACAGAAGGAGTTGAAAGTCTATAAGGGTCAAAGGTCATGTACAAAGAAATCTGCCAGAATTGTGGTAAATTACATATGGCAAATTATAAAGAATTTTGGTAGAACTAATAAAGAAGGTTTTGCTTTTTAGCTATGTATATATTTTTTTAGAAAAAAGCCAGCAGCCGATGAAATTTAGAGTTGATCATTATTTATGTTCATGTACATGTTGAAACAATAAATTTGGTTACTTTGCTTTTATAGCTCATAATGTAATTATTGTTATGACTTTGCTATGCTTTGATTGATTGATTTTTTTTGTATGATATTATGTTTGCAGGGTTCAAGGTACACAGCAGCAATGAGGCAAACACTGAAATCTGGAGATTGGCTAAATGATGAACATATTCATTTTGCACAAGAGCTACTTCGAAGAGATTATCCTGACATTGCTGGCTTCCAATCTACTCTTCTTTCACAAGTTGATCGATTTACTCCGATTGAATGTAGGTGTGAATCGCTTCAAATTCATCATATCAATGCTAATCACTGGATGGTATCAACAACTATTGGGGGAGAAGTCACTATTGCAGACAGCAAATGCTCGAGTGACTTTTCTTCTTGTCTTACTCACCAGCTAGCACAAGTCTATAGAAAATATATTGATAATCAAGTTGATGATGGACGAGAGACATATCTTCCAGTTCGCGTTTTACGAGTTCAGCAACAGTCAGGTGGAAGTGACTGCGGCTTGTTTGCTATAGCTTTTGCTGTTCACTTACTTCAAGGCAATAATATTGAAGAGATAGAATTCGATCAAAAGAAAATGCGTTCTCACTTGAATTATTGTTTTTGGAAAAAAAATTGTTCGCCTTTCCTACTCTATCCAAGAAAGGATATCGAAAGACAACCCAATTACCATACTTTCACCTTGATATATACTGTTCCTGCAAGATGCCTGAAACATATGGGGACATGGTGGAGTGTGTTGACTGTGAAGAATGGTATCACAAAAGATGTATTGAAGGAATTAATAATGACTTTTCTGGGAATTGGATATGTAAATATTGCATGGAAAATGGAAACAATTCATAACATTTTATTATATTTCATTCATTTCTAAAATTTTTTTTGCTTGCTAATATTTTGCGTTTGCCACTACTAAGTACATGAATGTATTTTGAACACTGATATCTTGGTCATTACAATTGGAGTATTATATAATTCTTTTCCTTTAAGTACCAGCTCTTACATGGGATTTTGTATGTGGGTTTGTTAGTGTGTGCATAATCACCAATACAACCTGTGTGCCTTTGTTCAATTTCAATCTTGTTAGCTTTACCAAGCTTAGCTGTTTGCTAACTAAAATTATCATGTGCCTAACATCTGATTTGCTCTTTTCAAGACATAATTGATAAAAGTACATAGCTATTGATACTATTTCACTGCATAATAGTATATGAGTTCACTATTTTAGGGAAGATGTTGAATTTCTTGTTTTTTCTTGTTTTATTTATTTTGATCAATTCATAAATTGCATATGTAGTCACTCATAAATTAAAACAACAACAACTATCCCAACACTTCAGTTATGTAGCTATAAGAACACTTAAAATTCCATAGCCCATGCAGACTAATCCATTTTCTATGATGCTCAATTATTCAAATACTTCAGCTTTCTGAACATCCCCTACTAACATTATTCAGATAGATTAAGTCCTACTGTATACTGTACAGATTACTTTTTAAGGTCAAACAAGAGATGAACTGTTTACAGTAATATGTAATGAAAAGAAAAAGAAAAAAGGATTAGGCGATATAAGCCACAGCTACAGAGCTTATGATTATGTCCTAGGAGGGGGTGTCACCATATCCTGGAGGGGGTCACTGAAATCTAGGACTAGGTGACCCCAGGGAGTCACGGTGTCCTAGTATAGAGTGACCCCGGTCACCAAAAACTAAGGATTCAGTGACCGGGGGTCACTGTAGGGTGGGGTCACCAAATCCTACGACACCGGTATAATTGTTATGATAGGCTTCTAAAGGTAAGTAATTCTGGTCTCATGAAAATGATAAGACAGGAAGAGATGATAATATTCTTATGATCATTTAAAATTCTTAAGATCATTCAACAGACAAATAATTCCCCGAATAAGTACCAAGCAAACAAGTACATTTAAATTTTTGTAGCACATAATGTCACTGCATTGAGCCAAGCAATAAGAGAATTATAGGTTTATACTATCCGATAACAGGCTCCTACTACTACCTCATGGCTAATTCTATTGGATGTTGCGAAACAATCTGAACCCCCCCCACATCTCCCAAAAAACTTTAAAATATTAATAAAATATCTTAAATCAACATAGCTAATAGTGATACTCATAATAAAAAAGGAGCAATAGTTAAATTATTCTAATTTGCTTACTATCAATGAAAAACTAGAAAATTTACAGGGTAGCATGCCTATTCTTCTGCCTCAAAAATGCAAGAATTGCTGGCCACTCCATTTTAAATTTGACGTTTATGTACTTGCATTGGGCTATAGCATAAAAACTAAATTTTTATTGGATAATTCACTTATTTACCTCCTAGGAGGTGGGTATGAAATATATTCACCTCGAGAATTCAATATGATAGGATGGTTTGAATGTACCGTGGTAAAAAATTATATATTATTATAAAATTTTATTAATGCACATTGTTTTTCCTCACACCCCCTCCCCCTCCTCCTCCCAGGCGAATAATCCTTATGAATTTCTTAGTGACATTAACAGAAGGTTTCATCCGACACCAATAAATATCCTAGCTTTGATTTATTAAGATTTGCTCTAGACTATATTCCTGCAGCTTTGTGCTTAGTTTACTTTTCTGTTCATGAAAAAACAGGAAAGTTTCTATTGGGCAAGCCATATTTCAAGCAGTTAGGTCATGTGCTGTCCTTACTCTACTACAAATTGGTATTACTTGCAGACACATCATTTGTATTGCTCAAAGTTTTTTTTAGTATAGATAATCATTGTGTAATGGGTTTTATTCTTCACACAGAGAAGTACAGCTATTTGACTGAAATGATTCAGATTTGTGGCTTCAAAAGTGCTAGGAGAAGATAACAATATTAAAGAAACAACGTTGCTGTTACAGATAACAAATAGGTTTCTGCTAATATAAATATTCCCCCACTTCCCACTAGGTATACATGTCATTTTATTGTGCTAAGATAGTCATAATCTTATTCTATTGAAGAAAGAAACTACAACAAACATTGCTGTAATACTTTTTCTCACTTGACAACATCCCCCTTCGAGCTATTGGCAGCTACAAAGGCTGAATGCAACTGGCGATGTTGACAATTTATTTATTACTGCACATGCCAATGCAGACTACAACAGTATTATTGCTCAGACACTAAAAGTAGAGATATGAAAGTACAATATCAACTGATGATTTGTGTTTTGCAAACTGCTCTTTGTTCATGTCTTCTCAGGTTGTGACACAACCTCAAGAGTATTTTATGTTGAGTTGGTAAGAAGTTGCAAGAACATTTAGCAAATATACATATATCAATTTCAAATGCAAGACTAGAATATTAGTCGTTTGCCATGCATACTTTGGTGGAATAAACTGGAGACAAGAAAAAGTAATTTGCTACCACCCCAGAGTTTGGCTCCCAGGCTAATCACTAAAAGCACTTCAACACTCAGGGATATGCAATCCATTGTTATAGCAGAGGAACTGGGAGGCTAAGTGGCCATCAGGCTAATTAGCTGTTGTAGTAGTAGTTATAGATTTCTGCTGAAAAGAAATATATTTCAGCTGCTACTAGAAGAGACTTAAGACTAGAAGAGACTAAACAGATTAGAAAAGACTAAAGAGAATGGAAGACACTAAAGAGAAGAGACATCAAGAGACTAAAAAGACTAGTATAGACTAAAAAGACTACAGAGACTGCATAGACTTGAAGAGACTATTATAGAAAAGACTAGAAGAGACTAAAGAGGCGGGGGGTAACTAAGAAGACTAGAATTACTAAATTGACTAGAAGAGAGTATAAAAACTAGAAAAAACTAAATATACTTGAAGAGACTAAAGAGGTTAGAAGAGACTAGAAAAGACTAAAGATATTAGAAGAGACTAAAGAGTATGGAAGACACTAAAGAGAAGAGACATGGAGAGACTAAAGAGACTAGTATAGATTAAAAAGACTAGAAGAGACTAAGAGACTAGAAGAGACAAACTAGAATAGACTACAGTCACTAGAAGAGACAAAAGAGATTGGAAGAGAATAAGAGGCTTAAGTGACTTGAAAAGAAAGCAGACTGCATAGACTATAGAAGAGACTAGAAGAGATTTAAGAGTCAGGAAGAGCATAGAAGTGACTAAGAAGACTAGAAGAGACTAAATAGACTAGAAAATGCTAAAGACACTATCAGAGAGTATAGAAACTAGAAGAGAGTAAAGCTACTACAAGAGACTAAAAAATTAGAAGAGACTAAAGAGACTGGAAGGCACTAAAGAGCATGAAGAGACTAAAGAGACTAGAATAGACTAAAGAGATTAGAAAAGACTAAGAGACTAGAAGAGACAAAAGAGAGACCGGAAATTCTAAAGAAGCATGAAGAGACTAAAAAGACTAGAAGAGACTACAGAGACTCGTCGTAAAGACTAAAAAGACTATAACAAAGACCGGAAGAGAATAAAGAGACTGAAGAGACTAAAGAGACTTGAAGAGACTAAAGAAACTAGAAGAAACTAAAGAGACTAGAAGAGACTGAAAAGACTTGGAAGAGACTATAATAGCTGCTTATGTAATTGTGATGAAATATTCAACTTGGAACCATATGCAAGAAATTATGTTAATTACATACTCTGAAGAATTAATCACTTGGTGTGATTTCAACAATAGATTTGATTGTTGACTTGCATAATATTAGCTAATATGCCATCAAACAAGACCATCAAAACAAAGTAACTTATTCCATAAATGAAATGGACTTTAAATAGGAGTTTAGGAAAGCCTGTACTATAAATAAGAAATCAGAAATCTCAATTTTAATTAGCGAAGTAAAGCTGAAAGGTGAACTTTGCGAGTCGCAATATTTGAGGTACAATATTATGAGTATCAGATATGATCTAAGTTGTGTGCACAAAAGAAATATTAGTTGGACCGATAGAAACAATAGGATTACTGACAACATGACAAAAACTTAAAATTAAACATAATATATTCAAAGTACAAAATTACTTTATGTGTATTTACAGAAGTAAAGTGAAGTGATTGTGATTATACAATTATTTGATTTTATTTTTGTAATATTAGCTGCTTGGGAAATTTGGATGTGTGAATCATGTTGCATAAAAGCATGATTATTTTCATCAAGACATGATTGGATGGGATATGTATGACAACTATGGTTTCACTGGTTGGGGTAAATGTTCAATGTAACTCATAGCCCTTTTTTATTCATAAAGCTTGTGGTATTTAAATGAAAAATAGCAAAGTTGCGATTCAATGGTTTTGACAAATTTGCACAAAAAGAGGAAAAATAACAACAAATATTATTGCAAAAAGTGTATAATTGTGTTTTCAGTAGACCACTAAAACTAATTATGTAACTACAATAATCAATTATAACATGAACTTCTTATACATATATATTTAAGTGATCTTTTTTTAGCTATTGGTGAAAGTTTTAATGTATTATGAAAAAATACTAGACTTATTGTATTTATTAATGTAGAAGTGGTAGCTACAACAATTTTTTGCTAACATAACTTGCATAATCATTTTTTTTAAATAAAAGCACATAATAATAATGGTAGTTGGTATCTAGACAATTGTGACAAAAGAAGTAGAAAATTGAAAATAATTCTAGTGACTAGGTACACTGAATTTGCGAAAATTTGTTCAGCTGGGGAAAAAGATTCAGAGTGAGTATTGCAGGTACCACATTTTACAAAGTAGAGTAATTGGAGACCACTTTTTAATTGAAAATAATTTGAATATATTAAGCTAAATATCTAATAGACAGATGTCAGCTATAGCTATATGGTTGCCTAAATATTTAATAGGCTTAATCTAATCTGAATATAAGTTCCAATTTAAAGTACTGGACATGGTGAAATGACTCCCAAGAATGAACAATGTGCTTAGCAAGCTTATATGTCCTCTACAGATAAAATTGAGATATACATGACTTATTGAATTTTCGTGAGATAGGTCAACAGAAATTTAACAAGTACATACAGTATAACAAAACAGGAAAATCCAGTGTCCATCCAGCTCAAAGAAAACGAAAACTTTGCACTTTTGTGGACAAAAAAGTGAACAAAAGAAGAATGACTCAGTTACAGAAAGATATAAAACTAGTGTAAAAATGTTTACACAAAATCTTCTGTGGTCAAAAGTATCCCAGCAACCAGTGACAACTGTATCCGAACAATTTATAGCACTACATCTGGCTCTATGTGACAATGAAGAATTACCGCTGAAAGGACAGAAATATTTTGCAACCACAATTTTTGAAAAGCGCTATAAAAGTCAAGTATTTTTAAATGCTCTTCCTTCAGGGTGTATACCAGACTGCTGTATTCTAGAGGATATGTTCATGATAAACACTTCCCCAATAGGAACACATAAATCGTTTTGTGACTATGGTGACTTCCTGTTCGTTAGATTTATTGTACCACAGGGGAGGGGTTCAAAAGAATATTTGACAATCCCGGGCGTATTCCTGAGACACCCAAACAATTTGAACGATCAAGTGACACTGTGATTTCAAACCATTTGTGTCCTGAAATTACAAACGACACACAGATTCCTTCAAAGTGGAGAGAGGATTTCATTAACTGTAGAAAATGCAAAAGAAAATTGGTACTATATTTGACTAATCATTTCTTGCAAACATCAGGGGAAAAAATTCCACCTGGGAAATACTCTTGATTGCTGGAGGATTCTGCGGCAGTATTGAGGACACAACATGGGCCGTTACCAACCATATCCTAACCCATTGTATACATGTAACAGTGAGGAAACTGACACGTGGATGTGGCTACATGTGAAACAGACTGAACAGTCAAACATTCTCATTATGTCACCTGACACAGATTGCTATCACATTGGAATGTCACTGAATCATGGTTCACTAAAAGATGTGATTGTTCAACTAAATAAATACACATCAAAGGAGATAAAATTCCTACACCTGCCAGCACTGTTACAAGCCATTGGAGAAGACCCAGACTTATCATTGATTCCCAGTGTTCTACTCCCACAAGTGTTCTCCAAACTATTTGTAGTAACTGGATGTGACTACACGTCGTTTTTTAGCAGAATTGGAAAAACCACTTTCTATCGCTATTTTTTCCACCATGCAGAATTTATTACGAGTGGCCGTTTACCAGGTACACTCGCTGACATAGGTTTGAGGGACAATATTTTTGAAATGGGCTTTCTTTCTTTCCTGAGACTAGTAGGAGTCACTACTTAAAAAAAAACAATTCTGGGTTCTTTCAAGCAACCCCAGAAGCCCACATCGTTTTTTCAATAATGATCAAACACCTCTGTGTCACCATAAACTATGCATAAGAGTAATTATTGGAGATAGATGTCATTTTGAAAATGAAATGCTGCCCTCTCTAGATGCTTTGCACAGACACTGGAAGAGAACATGCTGGGTATTTGATATGTGGAGTCAAGCGAACAAAAACAATGTGCAGCTACTACCAATGTCTGTGTATGGGTGGAAAATCCACAATAATTCACTCACCACTGACTGGGATAGTTCAGCAAATGTAGCCGCTGTTGACGCCAGAGTTACAGGTTTGTTGAAGGGCTGCAAGTGTAAAGCTGGATGTAGCACTAAGAGATGCAGATGTAGGAACAAAGGTAGAAACTGTTCCATTGGGTGTGACTGCATTAACTGTACAAACACACAGATGAAGGAGAATGATGAGTTGTTAGACATTGCTGTTGATGAATACCTGACAGAAGTGACTAGAGAATCCTCGGATGTACCAGATGAAGCCAATGACATCTTGGATTGGGTGTTTGGTTCTGAAGAACTAGAATATGAAGAAGAAACTGACGAAGATCAATCAAATTCAATATAGCATAGTCAGTTTTATCTACTTTGTTTTCAGTTTGTCCGGCCTGTATTTTCACAAGATTTTCTCATTTTTATTTAGTATTTATAATAAAATGTACTTACTTTCACTAAAAATTAAATGTGAACTTGTTCTTGCCAAAGCTTAGGGGTATTAACATGATTTAAAGTTTCTAACTACAAACTGCACACTAGTTGACACATTCCTTATCTGTACCACTATGGAGATTAGAATCCAGTTCATTGCAACAAATACACCCAGTAATAGACTGATTTTCTGTTTACAATTTGTGGTACAAAACAAAAATCACAAACAACCAACCTCATTAATGAAAAATGTACCAATAATTCCATCCACACTTGCTATACAGGAGTGATTAAGAGTCCGTTGACATTTTAGGTTAGGCTGGACATCATGATTGGTTTTGAAGGTCTAGACAAAGAAAATAATGTGAGCAAAAAAAATTAAATTCTCCATAGACAGATTTCACTTGTTGCTGCATGTCCTATTGGAATCGTCCGATCTTCATTGTTGCACAACATATTAACTTTATTATTATTGAAAACTGTCAACAAAGACTTAATTTTGTAAAATATGAAAAATGGACTTGTTCCCATAATCAATTAGCTGTACATGCCTTGCAGTAAGTCGGTGATTAAATGACTTCACACTTGTAGGTACAAAACAATCACAGGCTAACCGCCCACAAATTACGACATTCAAAAATTAATTTTTTCTACAAGTTCACTAACTTTACCTGAACAATTCCCCAAAGTCTCGAAGTAATACTGCAGCCAGTTCAGAAGATAAAGCTCAAACTAGCTGACCTCGACCCAGGGGGGATAGGACATCCTCGCGTGATCCACTAAAGTGCTGAGTTGACGTTTCAAAAATAGTACATTATTCAGTAGAAATTATGAGCTTCAGGAAATCTCACTGAGGATAGAATATCGGTAAGTATTGGAATAAATTAGATCTTATAGGTCTATATATTTATTTAATGTGGTGACACCCAGCGCCCCCCACCGTTTTTCCTTGTAAAACTTAGCAAATTAATTGTGTACCTCAAAACTAGTATTAATAGCTACTGTGTAGAAATAGCTAATTGAGACATCTAGCTATTAACTGTATTTATGAATTTCTCCTAACATTTTGTATTTCTTTCTGCATATTTGGGTTCAATCCAAAAATAGTATACTGCAATGGATGACAGTGTATTTTGCACTCCTACAAATTATGGAGATGAGTTGACAGTTATAGATATGGCATCTACCAAGTCAATTCTGCTGGATACATCCAAGTTAAACAGAAATATTTTACCCAGAAAGAATCTTTACAAACAGTATAAACGGCAAACACAGGTTGTTCCTAAATGGACAGAATTGGAGCTCAAATTGTTGACTGAGTTTATTATGCTATATACTGATGGAAGAAGATGGCCGTTGCATAAGAATATGGCATTCTGGAATAATGCTGGAGAGTATATGCAGCAATTTCTTCATACATCTTACGTAAGATCAGGTAAGGACCATTTCATCTCATAACTTTAGGGTTTGAGTTATTTGTGTATATAGGTGAAGCGTGTAGAACACAAGTGAATAGAACGCTCTCGCACAGATTCACAACGCCTGCACTGGCTGAAGAACACTTCAACTACCCTTCTGAAGATGATATTTCTGAAAGTTTAATTGAAAGCATTTCTGCTATGCCAGATTCTGCTTCTTCCCGTCAGCCAGCATATGCTGATGATTTTGAAAAGATTCTAACGAAATTAGATCCAGCAAAACAGATGCAAATTATTTCTGAAGTGTTTTCGTTGTTGGTTGGACAAAGTTTAATTCCAGTCCCACCACCTGATTTCCTTGAACTGGTCATTCTTGGAATGAAACGTCTACATAGCAATGGTCGATCAAATGTTATATATCTGTTGGCTAAAGCAATAGGTACTATGCGTCCTCAAGGTACTGACTCTTTGCTTCCTATTTCTCGTATGCCAATGGGACTGAATTTCTACACAGCATCTTCCATCAATAAGGTATATTTTACTTAGATAATACATGGAGGTTAAAATATTGAAATTTTTGAGATAATTACTAAGCTAAGCTATGCAATTATGCTTTAGTTAAGTATTACTATTACTGTTTAATTACTACAATTAGTAAGCTTTCGATGATCTTTTCAGGTTTCATGCCCAACAGATTACCGCTTGTGGCTTCAGAGTATGTATGTATTATTTGGAACAAAGTGGTGTAAACTACATTGTGGACCAATGCTTAATGATGCACCAATTATGCAATCTTCTGCTATTGCTGATGATTCTTCATTGAATCAAAAGCATCCTATCAAGGTAGATTTAAAATTTGTTGATTCTATTAAAACAATAATATTATTATTTAGGCATTGTGTAATATACCGGGTCTATCTGAGCGTACTCTTAGACGTGACATAGCTAATTGTGATATTTCTACTGGTACTGAAGTGCAGGTGTGTACTATATTGATTCAATAGCATCATGTATTCAGTGACTTTAATCTTTCAGGTGAGCACTCTTGATGGGATAAAGCAAGCCAATCCAGAAAGTATTTGGTGGATCAAAGCGGATGGTGTTGATGTTGTCAAGGGGTTATATGAGTCTACTAAAGGAGTGTGGTCGGGAGACGTAGATTTGAATGATGGTCAACTTGAACGGAAGTTTAAAGAGATGCACGACAGATTATTATTTGTAAAAGATCTTGGATTATCATCTAGATCCGGAAGTGTAATTTTAACGAAAGATCTTGAAGTTCTTTTGGAGTTTTCAAAGGAAGATAGCAAGTTCATATTGCATGGTAGGAATTTGAAAAATACAAAAACTAAGGCATTGTTCTTAAATAAATATTTTGTTATTGTAGAGCTTCAAATAGTGAATCAAAGTTACGAAAACAAGCTAAATAGTGGAGGTGCTGCAAATAATACTATGTTTGCTCTTTGTTGGGACATCCATGAGCTGACCCAGTTAAAAGATAACCTTCAAGAAGTGCGAGTTGAGATTGCTTCTACACTTGAAATTTTAAGTGATGAAAACTCCAGCGTTAATTTACCAAAAAGGCTTGGTGTAATTGGGGAGAAGTTTGCAAAGATTATTAAGGGTGTTACACGATTCAGAAGAGTTCCAGCGACGCATATGTTTGTTATTATGTTAAGCTGCGAACTACGGTGATCACAAGCCATATGCTATTCCTATACAGTGCTTGCCATGTGTTGCGTTAAAGGAGTGTGATATCAGAAGAATCATTACCAGTGTATTAAAAGAAATGACAGTTCGAGAAATGAAAGTTAGAGGTTAGTTTTTAGTATGTTAATGTGTTAACTCAGTTGAGATTATTATTATATACTTAGGTTTTGTATCAAATGGGGAGTTCAATTATTTGAGGTCAAAGGGATACACAAGACCACTGTCCATTTTACAAATCAGAAGTCAAGTAAAAAAAAAAAAATTCTAAATTGAGCAAGAAAACTTTGATCTCAATGTTATCACCAAAAAGTATGCTATTCAAATAATTAATGAGGTATATACTAATGTAATGTTTTATTCTTAGAAATAGTAGATGGACAGATAGTTGCTGTTGTTCCATGCAAGTCAGTTCCTATACCACTTCTCCAAGAAATATATTCTTTACAGGAAAGTGGAATAGAATTTTCAGACATAGTGGACAGGCTCCGACCTCGTACTGTTCCTCAAGGATACTCCTATCATCATTGGAAGTCAGGTAGGTATGAAAACTCAATGGAATGTATGGTAAACATTAACTTTTTGTTTCATCTCTATTTCATAGATGAGGACGAAGGATTGGTTGAAAAGTTAAGATCTATTTTGGCCCAGCTTGAATACTCTCATGAAATCAAAGAATGGGATAAAAATGGCATTCCATTTTCACGGTTTTTCTATGTTCCTGAAGTTCATCCTGAAACGTCTCAGCACTTTCTGGAACGAGAAGATGAAGCTCATGTGTTTAAGGTACTTCTTTTATCGGCCTCTCTATTATCCATCTATTTTTATTATTAAATCATCATTATCATAATTTTATTATTATTTTAGAGAATTGCTACTAGTACTCGAAATGGTCGTCCCAAGAATTTACGTTTGGAGCGATATGTGGAAGCCCTGGCTGACCAAACTTCAGGATTGACCCATCCTGTCCTGGTTGGAAGCCACAAGCAGTCAGTTCCTGATGCAGAAAGACTCTTTTCACCACAATTGGCAGAGTTCATGGAAAGAAGGGGTTATCAGTATGAAGCCAAGTACATTCAAATTATTTGGAACTGGCGTCGCTCTTGTGATGAGCGCGGATTAAGCCAATTGCAACGATGCAAATATAATTATGAACTACTTAATTACAGCCTTGATGAGCTTATTCCATGGCATACTGCGTTGTATGATTTCAGCACTTTAGAAGTAAATATGTAAGTATTTACAAACTAATACAATTTAACAGGCTTTCACTTACTACATGCCTATTGACTATTCTGCTATTAAGTAGTTATTTATTAGCAAGTAATTTACACATATTATATCTAGGTCTAGATTGTATTGCATCACGTTTGCTTTAATTCACTATTTTACTTATTTCCCCACTTACTCAATAGACCAATTGACAGTATCAGAGGATTCACAAAGGAAACACTTGTTGCTGTCACTACTAATATTGAGAGCCGAGAGTGGCGTCAATGGCAGAATGAAGAGATCAGGAACATCAGATGATGTGGAGTGTTTTTTTAGTGTCATGAGAGACACAATTGGACGTGATTTTACTGTAAAGCAGGTGAAATATGGGTTTAGAATAGTTTGCAATGAGTTTATGAAACGATTGGACAGTGATCTACCTTTTTACTACCATACATCATCACATACTAGGTTTTATGAAGGCCCTTTAATTGAATTTGATAAACCAAAAAGTAAGGAGAAGCGTAAAGGGTGGCACATACCACGACGAGAACAGTCAGCAGCATTTGCACCTCGACGAGCAACTATGCCAGTAAGAGGTTCTGTCTCAACTAGAGTAAAATTTCGTAACTTACCAATAGAACTACCACCACCACCTGGAGAACCACCTAGTGATGATCATATGTATTAGCCAAGTGCAATGTAACTAACAATCAAATCATTAACCACACACACAATTATTACATGATTCATTGTATTTGCTGATATAAATATTTTACGTTGTGAAATTGATGGTTGGTACAATGATTTATCTAAGTACTTCTGCAGTGCCATACCTGTACTGGCCATTTTCCATTTAACAAAATCTTAATGCCGGCGTAAAATCCAGGACCACTTTTACTCCAGTTCACTAAATATTTAACCCAATCAAAGTTAATGCTGACAATTTTTTTCTTGTTTAATGCATCATGTACATCTGGCAAAGCCTCTTTAACTACATAACCAATGCGTCTCCAGTGGCTTTCCAACTGACATTGAAAGGCGATGGCTTGAGAATCATACTCATTATCAGGCTCTTTAGATAGCTGAACAGGTACAACTTGACCATTACTCAATAGTTCAGAAACTTTCGAAAGAGCACTTTGAGATTCTGGGTGATAGTTTGATCCCATACACTTAAAAGTAATAGTATGAGTAAGACTATTTCCTTCAGCATCTGACTTAGATAAGGCTTCTTCATCTGATTCAGATAGTCAATAAGGATTCTTCTCTTCATCACTAAACTGATTCAAAGAATCATTGTCTGAAGACTCGGAGTCTGAATCAGACCATTCCCATTTCCATACTACAAAAACACCTTGTGTAACTAACTTCAGGCCATCCAGTTTCACACATATTTTGAATTGATCTGGCTGCATATTGATATAGATGATAATTCAGTGTATAAACAGAAAGAAAAAAAACGTACGTCTACCACTGTCCAATCAGTGACTTTCATCCAGCATGGCAATGGATGAGTAAGAGAAGAATCCTCCCTCACAAACACATCATATGTGAGAAATATCCTCTCTTTTGTGCAGCCTACACACATAAAAAAAAAATTCTTATCCCTCTTTCTTGCCTCTTTCTCTCTCTCTCTTCACATTTTTTTTCCTTCCAAAAAATACCTTGAATTCTCATTGGTCTTAGCTCTACTGCTGAAACATCAAAAGAGGGGATTGGATAGCAAAAAGACTACCCAAGACTGATTACAAAAAAAAAGTCACTCTCGTTTGTAGCCAGTATAAATCAAAAGACGGGCCTGTGTGCTATTGGTGTTTCCAACACAGAAGATAAAGTGTTGCTCTCGGTCATATCTGGACAAAGTTCAGGTAGGTTGGCTACACCTCTATTATTACATTCCATTCGTGCTTAAGTCACATGATTTAGACAAGATGTCCTACCCCCCTGACCTCGACCACACCCGGAACTAACCCCATTTTATGTTTACAATCTGGCGCTTTGTGCAAATAAAATCACGTGAGCCCTACGTTGGCGAACTGACTGAGTTTGTTTGTTCCATTTTACTAATGAAAATTTTCATTTCTTTGTGAAAAAGTGTGGGTGCATGTTGGAATGGTTTCTAGTGACTGAATTATTCTAAAACATGCTCCACCAAAATTATCCTCACTCATAGCCTTTCTCATGGCCACCCTAACATCCTTTAGTATGGTCCTGAACAATGAGGGGGAGTTTTCGCACTGTAGAACGGGCGTACTACTGCCTGACAGTTTTAAAAAAAATGCTAATAAAACGGAAAGCATCGCACCGTACCACGGACATAAAACGGGCATTCCGTCTAATTGAAATCACTTTCAAAAGATAGAAAGATTAACAGTATGTGCTATAGGAGGATGAGATCAGTTTGAGTTCAGTGATGGGGCCAGAGAGGAATTGTTTAGCTGTAAGAGCCTAAACATTAACATAGTAAGTAAATACCAGGCTGGAATATGGACTTCTTGCACTCACCCCACCAAGTAATCCAAGTGAATTTGGTCAAAAATTGCTGCTGCACGGTGTTGAGAACTGGTCTGGCTTAGCATACCAGAAGTTTTTTTAAGTGTGCCTGCAAAGGAGATTACAGTAGATAATAATTGTGCCAAAGTTAATGTATGCTGCTCACCACTGTGTAATTGCTAATGCAGCCATAAATATTCAATTATAATCAATCTATGTTTTAAACTTGAAATTTAACATGTTAACTAGCTATACAATAATTCTTGCATAATAATATTGCTTCTAAAAACAGAATATTTAAAGCATAAATAACAATAAATGCTCTGGCGGCCATTTTTAATTAGTGGGCTTAATTAAAAATTTTGGGTAGATTCATGCAAACTCAGAAATTTCTATATAGCTACAGGGGGAGGTGTGTAGTACTTGGATATAGTAGAGCAAGACAATCATTTGAAAGGCACATATGTTGATTTCCAAATTCAAACACTTTTGTGTGATATTGCTATCCTTTTCAAGAAAGGAATTTTGATTGCAGGCATCAAGGTTTGGAAGGTGGGGAGCAAAAAAATATTTGCCATTTCCACTGAAGTAGTCGGCCAAGAAGAGTAGATGTTCCAACGCAGATGAAGACTTAATGAAAAACTTAACTCATTAGATTCAAAGGTTTCTAAAATATTGAAGGTTGCTCCATGTTACAAAGTACCCTTGGGTTTGTTAGCCCAACTGCATGATACATTCAAATGTAACATATGCAAATCTCACCATTAATCCCTCCAGCTATATTTGCCCGATGCTGTAAGCGAATTCTTGGGTGCATGGAGTGTACAGACAAGTGGTACATTGGGGAGGATGGAAGGAGAGACTGTCCCCTTTGCAGGTCTGATCGGGGACTTCAAAGATTCTGGGCTTGGACGATTTTTGGATAACTATTAGAGATCTACTTCAAGTACCTGATGAGCAGTCCAAGATCAAAGTACAGATATGGATTTAACTGATGTTTTCTTGTCTATTTTATAATTGATTCCGTCAATGACGAAGGCAAAGTGTGCGTATCATGAATAGTAGATAAGCTAGGACTAGTTTGTAAAACATCGCCACATTCTGTAGAAAAGCCGATTTTGAAGCGACGACTATATTGTAGCTACGCGTGGAATCAGTGAGAAAAGAGGGCGAATGTTTCAGAAGTTTTACAAAGCCTACCTCCACAATCCCGATAGAAGGACTGCAAATCCAGACAGATAGATTAAGGCAAAGAAGGGATTACAAGATACATGAAGAGAGGATAAGAAAAACACTACTTTTTTTTGCTTCAAATAGCAACAATAACAATATGTAATAATAGATATTGAGCCTTTCTGAAATGTGAAAAAATCTTAGTTGTTGCTGGGCGAACAGTACTACTCAACTGTATAAAGATAAAAAGGAAAGAGTCTTGGTTCACATTGTCCTGGTGGCTAAAGCCAGAAGTGCTGGGTTCCAGACCAGGAGACAACTAAGATTTCTTTTCACATTTTTCCTTTGCTTCTCTTTAGTTTTTATGAAGGATTAGAGAATAATAATAATAATATTAATAATTATAAATTATGAAAAGTCAATGGGTGGGTTGGCACAACCTAAACTGGTTGAAGCATTCCCTCCTGTACCATTCTGACAGAATGCCTGGATTGAGTTCAGTTCAGTTAGAAATCTAAGGTTGCTTGCTTAAAAACAACAAATTATTTAATTACTGATGGCATGTAAGGTAGGTGGTAAAGGGTTTTACACAGGTAAACAAAAAAAAAACATTAGGTAATGGTCATCAATATTAAAATTTAAGGTTTAAAATAATAGAAAAAGTGATAAAAGTAAAAATGAGTAAATTAAATTGTAATAAGCTAAGTATTTTTTATATTAATTTCTCAGTGGCCCAAATGTTCACTCACCGCACACACACACACACCAGTGAACTAATGGTTTTAGTTCATATCAATGTGGTCTTTTGCGGTTGCTAGACAACTTCCCTATTATCTACCCATGCTGGCAGATCTAGGATAAATCATGTTTTAAAGCAGTACTTGAAAGGGGATTCCATGGAACCCTTGGTACTGGGGCTGGATCCACCACTGGCATAGTATATTAGTTTACTCAAAGTATGATTTAAGTAAATTAATGAAAGTTTAATTTGGGGTGTATAGGATCATTCACCTGTTCATGTTGTAATGTATGCCTCAGAGGAAGAGTTGAAAGTCTATATCCCTCAATGTATAGTAAGTGATCTTTCTTCTTCTTTTTTTTCTTTTTTTTTTTTTAATGTAATTTCAAGGTAGCTTACATACTAGGGGTAGGAGGGATTGGGATTGTTTAGTGCCAGGCTTGCAGGCTCCATAAGTTATCATTCATGGTGAAAAATCACAAGTCTGGTGATGTTGTAGGTGTACGCATGATGTAGCACTTTTTAGGTGGTTTGTAAGTAAGGGAGGTTTGTGGTTTCACCTTTTCAGCCAGAATAGGGTTCTCTGAAGGGTCAGTAAGTACAGTAATGCAGTAGTGGTGTAGGTTTTGGATGGCACACAGTTGCATATTTTTCTCTGATTAATAAATTATGGCATTTATCTGGGACACCTATACCATTTCAAAGGAGGCGGGGTTTTCTGTCAAGGAGCTCATCTGCGACAAGGATTCCGCCACCAATGCCACCTTCTGCCGGTACTACCCAGAAGGTATGATTACTTATTGTAGTAATCACAGTACGAAGAACTTCCACAAGGCACTGGAAAAAATAAAGAAGTACAAGTGCGAGGTAAATATACAAATAAAACAATACTATTACTTTATATCCATTGGTATGTAGTGCAAGGCAGATCAATTTCGCTGCAAGAGGATGACAGATGCAATGTTAAACTCTTGCAAGAGTGCTCTTAGCACACTTATTGCATCTGACAAGGTGCAAGAGGCTCACAATCCATTGGAAGCTTTCACGGATGGCCTCAAAAACTTCGTGGATCATTACTGCCATGACGAGCATGCATCACCCTATTATCATCCTAAGGTAGAAAACAAAAATGTGTGTGCAAAAAGATTTTAATTAATAATTATTGTTTATATAAGGTGAATCCTGACGGAAGTCCTTACAGGACTCAAAATCACTTCACTTGTCATTCACAAGTAGCAGGGTTTTTCCAACTTATGGAGGAAATGTCCATTTACCCTCAAGACTACGTGTCAGATCATGGCAGGCTGACGACAAACACTTCCATGGTCTGGCAATAGTCTATCGTGATAAGTGGACTGATTTGTCTCACACAAACGGTAAGAATGATTAATATCATTCCCTAATATGTTTCAGGGATTCATAAGAAAAAAAAAAGGGGGGGGGGGTTCAGCTAGGAAGGCAGGGCCATAGCAAAGGGTGTGGCCGGTGCGGCTTTTGCCGCACAACTTTTTTTTCAACTCTAATTTATTATTCAGCGCATGCGCTGAAACACGGAATACAATGACATGTAAGGTAAGGGTTGGCTACACCGGTGCCGCACGCAAGACCAGTACCGTGTTGATAGCATGGCTTCGAAGCTGATGAGTGCTCTAACCGCGGAGGTACCTGAGAAACCAACTAGCCAAAGGGTTATAATTTTCCTAAAAGAGTATTTGGAAAAACAGGAGACACTTCCAGAGCATTTAAATTGCACTGGTTTAAAATTTGGACATTCTTACACTACGATGAGGCGAAGGATGTTGTCTTCTGTCATACTTGCATGGTTAATTTAAAGAATTTAATCATTTATGTAACAATCTATTGTAATTCAAATTTTGAAAATTTTAATGTTCATAATATAAAAAATTAGAGGTCCTTTTTACTGGTTTTATTGCTGTATCCACTTGTGAATTCAGTGATTAAGCCACTTCCACCTGCAATAAGTTCAAACTTGTAACTAAAGTATAGACAAACCACACCCACAAACTATTAACCACACCCATTTCCGGAGCCGCACCACCCCAAAATTGCTTGCTACGGGCCTGGAAGGTACTTGGTCTAGGGGTGGAATTCCCCCTCCCTTACCCCCTGTATGATAATTTCTGTTCAATTTGTCTGGTTACAATAATCAATATTTTGATAACAGTAACTTACAGAAGAAGGCAAAGAAGAAGAGGTATGAGATGGAAAAAGCCTTCATGGAGCACCTTCGAGGAGCTGGATGCAGTGTTGGGGAGTATGCTGGAGATGGCCAGGGTGACTCCATGTCAACTGAGCTCCATTCTACTAGAGAAGGCTCTGTAGATGCCGGCCCAGAAGTGGAACATCTGGAGTTGGAAGAGGATGATGATGATGATGGAATTGACATTGGACATGACGATCATCATCCTCTTCTGATTTTCTATGATTGTGAAGTGAATGGGCTGAGCATCTACAGTGACCACATCACGGACATTGGTGCGAAGTGGTGGCATGTCCGACTCCCCTGCAGCAACCCACTTTTTCCAGTCTCGTGAGAACCACTCGACATATTCGCGCACCTGGTAATTAAAAAAAATTATTATATCATACACATTGTATTACAGACCTATATCTACAATAGAATCACAGGAATTTCCCAAACAATGCTCAGAAATGAGCAGCCATTGTCTCATGTACTCGCACAATTTCTGCTGTTGGTAACTTCGGTTAATGCTGAGGTCAGCGACTCTACAAGTACCACTCACTTCCCTGGTAGTAAATTGTATTTATTGTTTTTCTATACGAATATAGTGTTAGTTGCCCACAATGGCTTCAGCTACGACTTCCCTATTTTATTTTCGGAAGTTGAGAAGCGAGAAATACCATTGTCCACCTTCGAAACAAACAACATCCATTTTAGTGACTCGCTACCTCTTCTGCGCATGGTAATAAAAATTTACCCACACTATTATATATACATGCATTTATATGCTATAGTTTTGGATATGCCTGTGTGGCCAGATATAATATCAACAACTAATATTGATGTTATAGTTACAAACCAATATTGAGGTTTGTGTGAGATGTACAAAACTGAGTCACAAGGGTGTAGCCCGAGTGGCAAGAATGTGTGAATTACAATGCAAACCAAAAGATATTGGTTTATGACTAATTTATAGCCCATTACTGGAGCGACTGTGCTTGTTGCTATGAACTATATCAGACTTGCCCTGCTAATGCATTTTCTTATGGGAATACAAGTTTAATTTTTTAATATCGTATAAAAGGGAAAAAATGTAAAAAAAAAAGAAAACTCGTTGTCTTTCAGTACAGTAGCGGCTTGGCTAGAAGTGTATCAAATTGCGGAGCTCCAACTTGCAGCACGGCTCCAAAAAAGTGCTTCAAAGTTTTACAACTGGGCCTCAATATTTCTTCCAGATTCACTCCAAAATTAGTGAGCGGTGCCTTCGACAGGTACTTTATCCTTGTGTTGTAGTAGAATAGCTTCTGTAAGAATAAAATAGCAGTAATTACGCCTAGCAACCATCAACAAAAAATTGCGTGGGCGATGTGCGGGCACCCTTAACACATGCGTGATTGATTACATCAGGCAGAGTCAGCAAACTTTATGAACTACTTTACAAGACGTATATAAACACATTTTGATTCATAACATAATTTCCAAGTGTGTGCCTAGATTGAGTTTAGCAAGAGCCATATTTGGGATGTCCTAAGTAGCCCAGGATTTGAGAGGATTTATTTGTATTACCCAAAACCTGCATAAAAAAAATAATAATAAATCCAACACTACAATAGCTTTTAGCTATGAAAAATTGCATATCTGGTAAAAATAAGAAATTGTAACTGGACAAAATTAACTGCACTGTTTTGGATAGCTCCATCTACACAATACATGAAATGTATAATTCATTTGAGGTTTAATAAGGCTGGTAATAGGGTGGCGAAGATGGTCGATCTACACAATACATGAAATGTATAATTCATTTTTGCCGAGTAATTGTGCATCTAAGCATGTTTTAGTTTCTCTGCTTACAGTAGAAAAGGTGTAATGCCAAATGGGATTTTCATAAAGGTTCATTTCATCACCGGTCAAAGTTTCAGTGCATGAGCTATAACCGGATGCACTTGAGTTCCAGTTAATCTCTTTTTCATTGAGTGCTTCAAAGTTATTGAACTAGAAATATGTTGTAGTAATTTATTAATCAATTCATGTATCACCTCACACTCCATAAAAGTCACAATCTATGTGAATTTTTAGAATCAATAATAAGGTTTTCATTGCATCATTAATATCTTGGTCCTGATTAAACTTTGTCAGCATATCAGCATTGAAGCTTATCAGTGTTTCCAGCGAAACCACTCCTTTTTTCATGTGTTCTATATTTAGATGTGATAACTTTTGAACTATGCCGTCGCAGAAGTATCTGTAACTAAAAAATGTTTAACAGTATTTAACCTTCTCGTTTGCTAGCCAAGATAGCATTGCCAAAGATCTTTGCTGTGTCCACGTTAACATTGCTATGAGCATGCACTCCAGTGGCAATACTTCGTAGACTGGGATCACAAGTAAAGGGGCTTCTCTCCTGTAGGTAAGCCAGCTGTGTCTGAATATCTTTCCAATCACGAGCTTGTTTAGACTTTTTGATGTCCTTGTTCTGCTCCCCTGAATTGAAGGATACACAAGTCAACTCCTGCATTACTCGCTCTATTCACTTCTGCACATGCTGGCATTGCTAATGACCAAATAACTCGCTGCTGCTCAGTCATGCCTCGTCCCCTTGTGAGGCCACCACTTGTCTTCATGCTTCTCATTACAACTTGTTCAATGACAAGATCTGAAGAGAGGCCAGTCCAGTGACGATTACTCCTTCTGATCACATGCAAACCATCCTGGAAATGCTGGTGTACATCTGGATGGTCTTCTCGCAGATGGGACATTTGCTGCAAGTAGAATGATACTGATTTAGTACAGTTGTTGTGCCCAGAAGCTGCCAAAAACGGTAGCATTTCAGAAAGGGCCTGCAGGTGCAAATCTCAGTTGCCTGTATGTTCTCTCCGTATGAATTTACAAAGAACATTGATCATTTCCATGTACTGCAGCCTTAAGCTGGCAGTCCGGGAGGATTTAAGACGCTCCATTGTGACTTGCTGGGCACTGCTAATTTCGGCTGGAACATCATGCTTACGAGCTTCTTCTGCAGTCACTACGTTCTTCATTAACTTGCTATAAGGAAGTGCCGCCGTATCAAGAGCACCCTTATCACTGGATGCAGAACTTGATGGTGCAGCAGCTTTCTACAAAATTGATATCATGCAGTTAAGAATAATTAAGTTATATAAAAGCTACTAACCTGAACAGTTGATTCTTCAGATTCCATAACTTCAGCTTCTTCACCATGAGCAGATACTGGTACTGGTGCAGCTGTCTGCAAAATGAGTATCATGTCAAGACTGCATGAATTAGGCTATAAAAAGCTACTAACCTCAACCACAACTTCTTGTTCTTCTTCACTACAAGCAGGTATTGGTACATCAAATGTACTGGATGCAATAAGAGCATTGAGTTCTGCATCAACAAGGAAATGCCCTCGGATAGAACGAGCAATGGCTTTGCCTGTGAGCATATGAACCACAACAATGGAGGCATATATCAACTCCAACAATTCCTGCAGACCTGAAGCAGCCATGAGGTGGCCAATTGAAGAACTACTTTCCTCAGACTGCTTTCAGCAGGCTCAGTGACAATTATCATTGATGCTTTCCACCACAGTGGCTGATCAAAAGTGACAATTGGTGTGACATCATGGCGAAAAGCGTGGTCTTCGATAAATTTCAGTGTAGAATATACACATGTGACGTCGTTCGGATTCATGTCTATCATTGGGAGAAACATCACAGATGACTTTCCATGATGCTTGCCATGATGCACCAGTTGCATCATTCCAAACCATGCTGGCCTTGGAGAACCAAACATGACAGAACACTTCCACAGAGTATCTAGATATGCAGTAGGATCCTTAGCCCTGAAGCTGTGCAGCTTTTCAAATGTTATTGTGCTCAATCCCAAACCCCCATCACAATAGAACAGGATAGGGACTTTTCCCATGGCAGCAACATCGTTTGGCTTGACTTTTGCTCTAAGAATAACATTGGCTTTCCTGACTGCAGGAGTGACTGCTGAATATTGAGAGTTGAATAGAAATGAACATTTTGGAAGCATTTATTTTTAGTCTGATATTGTATCCCATTATGTTCCTATCATAACTGAGCCATTTAGTGCATAGGATCGAACACTGATCATCAGTGTAAAGTATAGACAAGAATCGGAGCCGGAGCGACCTGTACGGCCATGGCCGTACTGGTTTTTTTGGGAGGTGGGTGTGGCACTTTTTAAGTTGACGATTCTTGCCAATTTTAAGTGTTTCCAAATTTATTATGGATGATCCTTACCATTTGCACGCGGTTCTGAGAGATGGCTACTTCCCGGGATGTGGTCTTTCCAACGATTGGTGAAAAACCACACCAGCCCTATGGAATTGATTTTCCGCGTAGGTCCTTCGGCAAAACTAAAATTGTATACCGCTCCTTTCAGAGCTCTTGGTACAATCAGTGGAAGTGGCTTCATTATGATGAAAATGGTGATAAAGCTTACTGCTTTGTTTGTTTAAAAGCTGTGCAAAAAGGTAAGTTTTGTATAATTGATAGCCATATATATTGAAGTCAATGTTGGAACTGAATAATAAATAGGCAAAATATTGTTGTAGGTTATCAAAATAAAATTCAAGGAAATTTTTCTGATTCATCTTTACTGACTGGCTTTACCAACTGGAAAGATGCTACACGTAGTTTCAGTAAGCATGAGGGTACAGTCTGTCATAAAGCAGCAGTTGATCTGGTTATAAATATTCCGTCAACTTCATGTGAATTGGACAAGATGCTGTCATCTGCAAACGAAAAACAAAAAGTTTTAAATCGTAAATATTTACTCAACATAGCACAAACTATAAGATATTTGTGCAGACAGGGATTGGCACTGAGAGGAAGTGGTAATGATATATGTGGGGTTTTGATTGACGCTGCCACCAGAGTTCCCGGCGCACTGATAGGACAGAGGTATTGTGGGCCCGTGCCTAACAGTGGCTGCAGTAAGTCACAATAGAGTTTTAGGTCTATTTAATTTAACTACAGGAAGGGTAACTGAACTCTACAGGAAGTGGAGACGGGTTTTATGAGATGAAACCCGTCTCATACGCATGCTCACACTGATACACAACTTCTTACAATAATCTTTGCACACGACACATAGCTAATCTAAACAACGCACACCACACTGCTAATAATAATAAATATACACAATGACACGCACACTAATGTTCCGCATACAATTGTTCAGTTCTTTCTCTTTTCTTCACTCTTCTTGTCTTCTCTTTCTTTCTCGTCTTCTTTGCTCTCTGCCTGGCCCCACAGGCCCCCCCGCTAAGCCTTCGCTCCTCGGGCAAGGCTGAACAACACCATGGACAGGCAGATCTTCAACTGTCTCATCCTCGTCGAAATTCTGTCGACTGAGCCCGTCTGCATTCCCATTTAGGCGTCCTGGCCGATACTCTATCGTCACATCGTAGTCTTGAATCTTTAAGGCCATCCTCATGAGCCTCTTGTTCAGGTGGGAACTCAATGTCAGCGCCACACATGCACGATGGTCAGTTACAACTCTCACTGGCGCACCACAAGTGTAGTGGTCGAAATGTCTCAGGCTTTCCACGATCGCCAATGACTCCAATTCCGTCATGGAATATCTCTTTTCTGGTCCCCTCAGCTGCCTGCTGTAAAACGCAACTGGCAACTCCTTTCCTTCACGCACAACATGTAAACAGCCACCCACACCTCCACCGGAAGCGTCCGTGTAGAGAGTGAGGGCATCACTTCTAGTAGGCACAAACAACACACATGCATCACATAACAATACTTTTAACTCACTAAAGGCTCTATCCATCTCCACCGTCCAGTTGATGGTGAGTGGAGCTGTCAAGGAAGTACTGGGAGAGAGGACAGTCGAGTGCGAGGCGAAGTTCGGGATGAACTCTCGGTAATACCCGAAAGACCCCAAGAAGGCCCTCAACTGCTTCTTGGTCTTTGGCTTGGCGTAAGCCCTCATTGCCTCAACCCTAGCCTCCGGTATGCCCAACCTGCCACTCCCAATCTGGTGTCCCAAATACTCCATATGCTTACGTCCGAACTCACATTTCTTTAGCTTCACCTTTAACCCAGCCTCATTCAACACATTTAACACCATTCCCAAATCCACAATATGATCCTTCCAACAACTACTGAATACAACTACATCGTCGATGTAATTCTTACACACACTCTCAACCGGTTTCAACACGTTCTCCACAATGGCCTGAAATATTGCCGGAGCATTCTTCAGGCCAAAGGGCATCCGCACGAAACGGAACTTACCCAAAGGGCAACTAAAGGTAGTAAGCTTGCTGGACTCCTCTTCCATCTTTATCTGATGGAAGCCCGAGGTGAGGTCAAGCTTGGAAAGAACCGCGCAAGGCCCCACCTGGTCCAAGATTTCCCTCAGAGACGGAAGCCAGAACCGCCTCAGTGGAGTCACAGCATTCAACACCCTATAGTCCACGCACAACCTGACTGACCCGTCCTTCTTCCAGACAGGGACAATCGGGCTGCACCACTCCTCATCACTGGGCACAATTATGCCCGCATCTACCAACTTCTTGATTTCAGTCTCCACCTGCTCACGAATGTGAACGGGGATGTTCCTGGGCGGGATGTTCACCACCCTAGCTCCCTCCTCTAGAGCTATCTTACATTCCCCAGTTACACATAGTCCCGGGGTGTCACTAAAACACTCTGAGAAATTCTCCAAACAGTCAGTCATATCCTTTTCACAATATCCCTCACACAATTCATCACCTAACAATTTCTTCTCGACCCACTTCTCCATTTCAATGTCTTCCTCAGCCACAACACTAATCCCAGCCATGTATCTAGACGTCTCATCGACATCATACACTTTCAAATTGTTTACGTGGGCGATTCTCACATGATCAGAACCCTCTCGTTGGATTCTATAGGTCACTCTCGAGACCTTCTGGCATACTTTGTAGGGACCCTCCCAGGAAGCAGACAAAGTAACCCGCATACCTGGTATCCTTAGCAACACTAGGTCACCCACACACAAAGATCGGTCAGACTTATGAGCATTGAAAGCCACAGACCTACTGGCGATAGAATTCAATTCATTTGCGCTGGCTAAGTCATGCAAGAGAGACAGTTTGTCTTGCAATGACAACACCCACTCATTCACATCTAACTCGCTATACTCGTCTGACACCCACCCCGAATACACAAGATCCAGGGGGCCCACCATGGTTCTCCCAAAAACCAATTCATGAGGTGAGAACCCTGTTGATCTGTTGGGTACCTGCCGGATGGCAAAGAGAGCCATCGGCAGGAAGTCTGCCCAATCGACCCCTTTCTCGGCAGCTTTGGCCAACATAGGCTTCAGCGTACCGTGGAGCCGCTCTAGGACTCCGTTCGATTGAGGTCTGTAGGGTGAGGACTTAATCTGGTCACATCCCAACATCTCACACACCTTAGAAACAAGATTCCCCACAAATACCGTCCCCCTGTCAGTTAAAATTTTAGAGGGAATGCCTGTCCTAAAGATGATATTGGTCATCCCGGACGCCACTGCTTCAGCTGTCACGGACTTGAGAGCAACAGCCTCAGGCCACCTAGAGGCCATACATATATGTCAAAACATACTTTACACCCCCTCTTGCCTTCGGCAAGGGGCCCACTAAATCAAAGGCAACGGAATCGAAAGGCACAGTGATTACAGGCCTCTCGACCATCTTCGCCACCCTATTACCAGCCTTATTAAACCTCAAACACACGTCACATTGGTTCACCTTCTTTACTACGTCTCTTCCCAACCCTGGCCAAGAAAATCTTTTATTCGACTTAACTCCTACGTGGCCACTCTTGTCATGTGCCATGTTCAAGATGTTCGCTCTCCTGGCCACGGGAACCACCAATCGGCACCTCTCGACACCTGACTTGTCGACCAGCTGATGGAACAGCAAGCCATCTTTCCAAGAATACCCATTGCTATTTTTAGCCGCTAGAGTTCTACACGGGCTCAAAGTCTCATCATTTAATAATTCTTTTCTAAGCTCTTCTTTCACCGACCTCTCCATTACTGTAGGACATCCTAAGCTCTCCAACACTTCTTCCTCGACACTACCAGAACCCTCACTAGTCCTAGCACAAACCTCAGACTCTTTCTTCCCATCACTTACATCATCACTCACACACATAGATTCATCAGCTTTCTCTGACACAACATATGGATTGCTTGTCTCAGCAAGCAACCCCTCAGACACCTCAGTGTCTTGTACCACACAATCTTCCACCTCCCCAGCGGGTGGTGCAGAAGATACAGCCACCCCCGGTTCAATGGAAGAAAGGGGCACTGTCTCACACACATTCACATCCTCCACTGCCGCTCGCGAAGCTGCCTTTTTAGAAGCAGCCCGCGTCACAACAGCAGAGACAGGCGAAGGTGGAGGTAACACATCCTCCTTGCCTGTTGACATCGTGTGACGCCGAACCTCTCGGTCACACAAAGCTTCGAGAGCAGCTATAGCATCACTCTCGTTCACAGGGGGAGCAGAAAGAAAGACAAAACTTTGCCTCTCGCCCTGCTGACTCACAGCAACAGTCTGCTCAAACACTCTCCATCTCAGAACAAAAGTTACGACAGCCAAAGGTCTCCTAATTACATCCCCATTAGCCATAATCAAGCTCTTGTAATTCCCAGTGTAGTGGAAAGGATCCACCAAATCTCTGGATACCATAGATATCACAGCACCAGAGTCTGGCAGGAAGTAGCACCACCGGCCATTACATTTGCCTTTAAACTCGATGAGTGTATTGGCATCTGTAGCTCCAGCCTGGCTCTTAACCTGGTGCTTCTTTGTGGTACTCATTAACTTTCCCGTGATCCTTTTTGGCCACCTTGTCTGCCCTGTTGGGGCAGTCAGGGGCCTTATGGCCCTGCTGGTTACACACAAAACACGTTACCATACTAGACCCCTCAGACTTCCTACAATCAT
>WLWD01000910.1_pt1 | contig 37638 bp, 29 predicted proteins | sample 6712731 | NCBI WGS metagenome assembly WLWD01 (sample SAMN12718690, study PRJNA576275) | sponge metagenome | isolation source: marine sponge | host: Mycale hentscheli | place: New Zealand: South Island, Marlborough, Capsize Point | collected 2014-11-01 | reverse complement strand
TCGAATGCACTAGTCTTATTAAATAAAACAAATAGACGTTTCGACCACTCTACAGTGGCCATCATCAGTGTAATGGTAATATTTGATACAAAAAAGAATGACCTTAGGATGTAAATGCTGTGTTACTTTAATAACATGTTTATTTTTGACTTGTCCCTAGGGCTTAGGTGATAAGGGCATTGTACACTTCAGGCAGTGGTCCATTTTCCCTGTTGATTGTGTTGCTGGTCTTTTTAATATACCAAGATTCAAGCAAACACCTCTGGGTCCAGTTCTGCTGACAGTCTATAACTTTCACATTGCTCCAATCAATCTGATGGTTCCTTCTTATTGCATGCTCTGCCACAGCTGAAGTGTTGTATATGGCATCAAAGGAAGTCAAGGCTCTTTGGTGCTCCTTCACTCTGTGCTGCAGTGTGCGTCCTGTCTGGCCAATATATACCTCTTTGCAGGTACCACAAGTGATTTTGTAGACAACGCCATTCCTTTGATTTATCTGGATGGGAGTTTTCGGATGTACAAGTAGTTGCCTGAGAGTTTTGTGAGGTCTGAAGCAGGTTCTTATATTAAGAGGAGTCAATATCCTTCTGATACTCTCAGATACATTTCTTATATATGGGAGTACTACGGTTGCAACTGGTTGTCTGTCCTCCATAATGCTATTCCTTGCACTATTTGTGCTCATCTTTTTAGATATTCTTTCTATCATCTTTAGTGGATAGCCATTTTGTCAGCAGAACTGGACCCAGAGGTGTTTGCTTGAATCTTGGTATATTAAAAAGACCAGCAACACAATCAACAGGGAAAATGGACCACTGCCTGAAGTGTACAATGCCCTTATCACCTAAGCCCTAGGGACAAGTCAAAATAAACATGTTATTAAAGTCACACAGCATTTACATCCTAAGGTCATTCTTTTTTGTATCAAATATTACCATTACACTGATGATGGCCACTGTAGAGTGGTCGAAACGTCTTTTTGTTTTATTTTAATAAGACTAGTGCATTCGAATAAAAACTGAGAAAATGAGTATACCTAGTCACACAGGAATTTTTCGTATTATCAAGGAGAAATATGGTAGGACTATCATTGGTACAGTAAGACATTACATAAAAAATGCTGAAGTGATAGCGTCTACAAAACAACACTTGACTTTTAACATCAGGGCTAAGAGGTATGGCTTGATTCCAAGGAGCCTGCAAGTAAGACCATTAATACAGAGCCACAATGGAAGGCAAATAGCTCTGAAAGCTAGTAGGGATTTTTTTACTACTTCGAATTGGAGAGAATATGAAAAAAATCAAACAAGGTGAAAAAGATTTCCTGTTCTACCAGCAACAACTTGAAAGAGATCTGTCTTTTATGGATATGACTACTTTGGATGAGGTACGGCAGAAAGCACAAGATAAAATGACAGCCAAATGTAAAGAGAGACAGAAGAAGAAATTTGATCAATTGATGGCCCGTAGTGAGGAAAAACACACCAGTGGTTCAATTGTTAACCCAGACAAATGGGTTAAAAACTATTCATCAAAACAGCTAACTATGAATGAGAAGAAAGTCCTTGCAAAGGGTTTAAACTTTTCACTAACACCAGCAAAGATACCCATACCAGAAATCATAGTATCTGTTGAAAATGGCTTGAGAAAAGTTAAGTCTGGCAAGAGTCAAGCTGCTAGAATTAATGTAATCGGGGCTCTAAAGAAAGCAAAGCTACCAGTGTCAAACATATCTTCCTCAGAATCTAGAGCGATCAAGGATCTGAACAAAGACAGCAGCATTGTCATTCTACCAGCTGATAAAGGAAGGCTGACTGTAGTTTTGGACAAAACAGACTATGATAGCAAAGTGAAATCTATGCTATCCGATAGTAAGACTTACAAAAAACTGTCCCGTGATCCTGCTTCAGCACTGGAAAGGAAAATGAATAGCTTTTTACTATCTCTTAAAAGATCAGGAGTTCTACCAAGCAGTCTATACTACCAACTTAGAAGTTCATCTGGAAAAACACCACAATTCTATGGTCTTCCCAAAATACACAAACCAGGAGTTCCTTTAAGACCTATTGTTTCATTTGTTAACTCTCCTACATACAGGTTATCTAAACACTTAGTTACCTTGTTGTCACCATTAGTGGGAAAAACATCTTCAAATGTGGCTAACTCTTTTGAATTTTCAGGTTTTATAGCCAATCAATCGCTACCTGATGGAGTAACTTTGGTCTCTTTTGATGTAGTATCCCTATTCACCAAAATACCTGTGGACGTAGCTGCTGATGTTGCATATGACCGCTTGCAGGAGGATCCTACACTAGGAGATAGAACTATGCTATCCCCAGACCAAATAAAACAACTACTCCTTCTATGTCTTAATGCAGCATATCTGGCATATGACAATGAGTTTTACCAGCAGACATTTGGAACTGCGATGGGGTCACCAGTTTCCGTAGTAGTGGCAGATCTAGTAATGGAAGATGTAGAGGAAAGAGCACTAAGAACCTATCACTCTCCCCCATTATTTTGGAAGAGGTATGTTGACGATATCTGTGCAGCACTTGAGAGGAATAACATTGATGACTTCAAACAACATATAGATTCCATAGAGCCATCCATAAAGTTCACAATGGAACTGGAATCAAACAAACAATTATCCTTCCTGGACACTACGATTCACCACCATGAAGATGGTAGTCTCAGCACCACTGTCTACAGAAAGCCAACACAGACAGACAAGTATTTGTCCTTTGATTCTCATCACCCCATGGAACACAAGAGAGCTGTGGCTACTACACTCTTCCATAGGGCAAAAAAGATCTGCAGTTTCCATCTAGATAGAGTCAAAGAAGAAGAACATGTCACTCAAGCTTTGAGACAAAATGGCTATCCACTAAAGATGATAGAAAGAATATCTAAAAAGATGAGCACAAATAGTGCAAGGAATAGCATTATGGAGGACAGACAACCAGTTGCAACCGTAGTACTCCCATATATAAGAAATGTATCTGAGAGTATCAGAAGGATATTGACTCCTCTTAATATAAGAACCTGCTTCAGACCTCACAAAACTCTCAGGCAACTACTTGTACATCCGAAAACTCCCATCCAGATAAATCAAAGGAATGGCGTTGTCTACAAAATCACTTGTGGTACCTGCAAAGAGGTATATATTGGCCAGACAGGACGCACGCTGCAGCACAGAGTGAAGGAGCACCAAAGAGCCTTGACTTCCTTTGATGCCATATACAACACTTCAGCTGTGGCAGAGCATGCAATAAGAAGGAACCATCAGATTGATTGGAGCAATGTGAAAGTTATAGACTGTCAGCAGAACTGGACCCAGAGGTGGTTGCTTGAATCTTGGTATATTAAAAAGACCAGCAACACAATCAACAGGGAAAATGGACCACTGCCTGAAGTGTACAATGCCCTTATCACCTAATCCCTAGGGACAAGTCAAAAATAAACATGTTATTAAAGTAACACAGCATTTACATCCTAAGGTCATTCTTTTTTGTATCAAATATTACCATTACACTGATGATGGCCACTGTAGAGTGGTCGAAACGTCTATTTGTTTTATTTAATAAGACTAGTGCATTCGAATAAAAACTGAGAAAATGAGTATACCTAGTCACACAGGAATTTTTCGTATACTATAATAATATAGGTATAGTACTAAAAATTGAAGGAAACTACTCATGGCAACCAAAACAAATACCTGTTAGTTTTCAGCATTTACACATTCTAGAGCAGGTTTGAGTTTATGATGGTGTTAGTTACAATATAACTTTGTTACTACTTAAGGCGACTCCAGCATCAGTTATCATAAAAAAATTCCCATGATTTAATAATACATGTAATAGTGGCTGTTTGTTATACCATAAGTGATCTTAATGTTGTATAGGACTACTTGATATTGTATCCTCCAAGTCATATATGGCAATGTTTCCTCCAAGTAAATTGTTATGCATTTGGCATGAAGTACCAAACAGAGTGTGATTAATTGGGTGGTTATAAATTATTAAACTAAATGACTATAGTTTAATCTAAATTTCTAATTATCACAAAAGACAGGTGGTATTTGTCATTAATATTTTGATGTTAAAAAATTGTTAAAAGGTAGCCATTTCACTAAAAAATTTGTACTATTGTTTTTAAATGACATTTATAAATTGTAAATTAAGGTAGTTAAAGCAGACAAAGTGCAGCCCAAAATCTTGTATTCTAAGATTGGAGAAACTATTCAGTTTGTGTGCATTTTCTCATACAAGGTATTTTGGACCTTTGAAGAAGGAGCACTTCCCCATAATGCATACCCTTTTCGTTACAAAAGAAGCTTGGATTATTGGATTAGAGTAGTAAATGTTCAGATACATAATCAAGGAAAATATACTTGCACTAGTACAAATAAACGGGGTCAAAAATATCACGATTATGGAATATTAATTGTGGAAGGTCTGTTTGTATTTCCTATTTCATAACTTTACTTTAACGTCAGATTTTCTAACTTATCACTAGAAAAATTTTCTGGCTTGCACTGTGAAAATTTCCAGTGTACACTAGTATATAGCACAAGTTTATTGGAACACTATAAGCTATATCAATTCTATCTAAGCTAGTTACATCTAGGGTAAAAAAGAGGTGGGTGTGAGAATGGGAAGGCAAAATTATTGGGGTGGAAGGGGTGAACAAAAAGATAATCAATCTTTTTACTTGTATAGCAAAACGTAAGACCACAAGCATTGGGGTTTATATAACCTGTTTGGGCAAGAAACAACAAGTAAATGGAAGACAAAAGTGCAACCGGCTCAATTTGGCTAAATACTCCGTATTACCAAAGTAAGAGTAATTAGAGCTTTATAAAAATAAGCACACATGCACCAAAATGATGGTGTTCTCTCTGAGATGGTTATTCATGCAGATTTAGCCTTGGAGGCGTACAATTTAGAGTGTCATTCTTAGGCGCAAATTTCTACTCACATTCGGAATTTATAACAGTTTAGGAGGAGCCATAGGTTGAAAATGAAGTTCTAGAGAAAGCTAATCCTGAAGTACAGAGATAGTAAGTGAACGATATAGTGTAGTTACAGTGCAACTGTTTTTTTTTTAAAGCTGTACTACTATTAGCCAGTAAGAGCATTGCTAACTGGAGCTATTAGGTATCAATAGAACTTGTAAAACAATTTAAAATCGCACTGGCTCGTGCTATATCAATCGCTTGCTCAGTTACCTGCGTTATTACTCATACATACATTTTAATGTTTCTGAATACTAAAAATAAAGGCATTACGCTTGTAATGTAATTATTTGAAGGTGAGAATGATGTACTCAATACTACCAAGTGTTCTATTTGTCCATTGGCAATAAATGCAAGGAACGTTCACTGGATGGGAAAGTTACCAATATGTCCAAGTAAGGAAATAAAAATTCTCTTAGTATTATTTAAATTACTACCAAATAGCATTAATTGGATTGTAGTTAATAAATAAAATTAAAAAATTACTAGTGATTTGCTTGTTGGTATCACAAGCCATTTTTAATGGGGCACAATGACTCTCAAGATTTTCATTAGATGTTTTCCTTTTCTCTTGGCTCTGGCATAAGCCTGAAATGAAAGTCATTGAATGTGACAGTACTTGGGGAAAGGGACCAATTGAGTTAAAAATTGAAAAATGAGTTATTATACCACCATGGTGAACACTAGTCTGGCGGAGACGACCCTTTACCTTCTTTGTTTGTGGGCGGGTGGCTTCCCCCGCCCACCAAGGGTAAAGGTTCGGCTCCGCCAGACTAGGTGAGCACCTGAATCTAACCGGAAGTCTGTCTTGCCGATTAACTGGACGTTTAGCTATAATGCTAGGTAAATGGAGTTGCTCTGCTGCACGGGAGGAAATTATAGACCAGCCTTTTATAGGTTGGGGAGGAGGCCATGCAGGGCCACCAACTTAGCACCGGTGGCTAAAGCTGGTGGTCCTGGGTTCGAATCCCCAGCGACAACCAAGATTTTTTCACATTTTTCCTTTGCTTTTTTTCCAGACCCCTTGAGAAAGTTTCAATCTAGTTTTTATGAAGGGTCAGAACTTGATAATTGTGGTATTTTATTAAGAAATTCAGTTTAATAATGATTACTTTGTTAGTTTGCTGGCAATATAGCTAAGTTTTTGCCTTAGCTAAGTAGTCAACCAGCTAGTTGCGTTTTGAAACAAGTGATCAATGAATAATAATTGGATAATCTTGATAATGATGCTATTGTGATTAAAACTTAATGTAATTAATTTTTAATGTATGTGGTTTAGCTCCAAGTGCTGTAGGGCCCCACCATTCCAAATCATCTTCCTACCCAGAAATAGAATTATTATTTAATAGGTGTGGTCAGGGTGTAGTTAGGGTATGGCCATTAAGTAACCCCACTTGTAATAAATTATTGCTTAGATACCACCTGGGGTCAACCCTATAGATAGAGAGTAATACACTCTAGGTAAAAATAATTAAGTGATTACCCAATAAGTAAACATAATTGGAATACAATAATGGGGATGAATACTTTTTTTAATAGTTAACCATTTTTACAAAATTATTCCAAAGTATCAAGTAGCTGAAGTTGGACAGTCTGTAACATTTTCCTGTTCTTACTGGGGGGAAATAAAGTGGAATTTTGAAGGAAATCAATTGCCTCCAAATGCTATGTCTATTACTCACTCTGATTGCACCCAATCTCTATTGAGAATTAGAGATATTCAACTAAGTAACATTGGCATTTATGGCTGTAGTATTGAGAGTATCAATGGTACTATTGAATCTAGTGCAGAATTATTGGTTTTAGGTAAAATTTTATAATTATAAACCAAATACAGATTTTATGCACCTTATTAATAATTGGGATAATTGGGAGTGGAAAGGGAGGGTGACACAGTCCAGAATATCACACAATTGAAAGTCGGGGATATTATTATGTTTGTTTATGTATGTGCGGCATCTCGCCAGTTTGTACTGCAACCTCAAGCAGTCAAATCCTACCATACCTCCACTCACGTCATTCAACGAAATTTAATTCAATGTACTACTTCTTATAAAGTGTCTCTTAATACCATAGAAGAACTTCAGTGTTAAAAATTTTCCGTTAGACTCGTCACTGTGCAGTAATTCTTATTCATGTCGAAATTCAGCTTAGTTTTTTGAGAAAAGGAGAGTAAAGGAAGATTGCGCGTTGATGTTAGAAAATCGAATTGTTATTTTTTTCACCAAAATAAGGTTAATACTGACGCCAGAGAATGCCATGAAGTCTTCAGAAGTCGTAACTAACGTATTGCAAAGTATCATGCTTGTAACACAAATAATTTTAGAATAGTCCATTGGAGCCGACCCTTTACCTTCTATGCTGGCGTGCTGGGGAAGGAAAGGGGAAGGGAAGGGAATGGTAAGGTTAGCAGAACGAGCTCCGCAGCAGAAATTCAATTACATCACTTTTTCCTACATCATTCACGCCACAAGTGAGCTTTTATTGCACTAGACTGTTAGTAGCATGCTGGGTTCTTCTTCGATGGCTTCTTCATCTTCGACTTATTTGTCAGTTTCTTCTCTTTCTGCCTCATCCTTAGAGAGCATATGTATTGCTTGTGATGAACTGGCGATAAGAAAGGATAGGAGAGTTATTGGTAGAATTAGTGGTGAATCTGTAGAGGTTACCCTTCTCTGGAAGGAATTCAATCTTAAAGAACTAGAGCAGGTTAATATTGAGTCTGTCTTTGAAGCAGCTTACATGTGCAGAAAGTGTTCTTATGCATACCCAAAACTTCTCAAAGCCAAAGGGTAAAAATATTACTCTTTCACCTTCGGTAATAATATCCAGTATATAATATCAAGAATTTTAATTTAGGAATTTACTACTAGAATAAGTGTAACTGTCTCTGTGATTCTATCGCACCAACATAGGCATCAGTTTATCGATATGCATGCCCTAAGTCGCAAACGATCTATTCTGGATACACCATGCCACCATACCAAAAAAAGTCTGATTGCTGGTCCTACAGAAGATGAAAGTGTGCCAATTCCTTGACTTCAACTCCTAAGAGAACTTCAGATTCTACTTCAGTCATTTCTCCTACAGTTAATGTACGTTTATAAATTGTACTTGTACCTTTTCAAATTTTGTTCAGGCTACACTGTTGTTTCTGAGTCTGTCCTTCATCCATCTCACCATATAACATTCCATATCTGTTAGTCTTGCCGTTACATGGTAGTAAATTTTTATAATAATAATAATAATAATAATAATAATAATAGTAAATTTCTATAACTTGAGCCTATTGCAGTGACATTATTTCTTTAAAGTAGAATTAATAATGAAATAATGATTAATTTTGTTGAATTATAATTGACACTTAGGTAGGTGTGAACTTTGAGAGAGGATCAAGGAAGTATGTTTTAACTCAGTGTCGAAAAAGGCTGGGAAAAGCTGTGGCTCAACGAAGCAAGAGCACAGTTGCAGCTGAAGTGTTGAAAGACCCCATAACTAAGAAATATGTATTGAAAACGCTTGGAGTAAATCTGCAAAGAGAGTTAGCATTGATGTGCTCAGACAAAGTTAAGTCAAACAGGTCTATCAACGCCTGCAGAAAGTAAATGTGTGCATGTCTTACACATGGGCTAGGGAGAGTAAGTTAGCATTGGTAAAGACCGTCAAACGTTACGCAATTGCGCCAAACATGCTAGCAAATCAAAGCAAAGAACAGTTAGGCACCAAGTTATAAGTTTCTATACCTAAATAGCTCTTCCAGCCCCCCTTTTTTCATATTAGCTGGCTAACCAAAATTATACCTTGTATTTTTTTTTTTGGAAGGTGATTCATTTCATTATTAATTTGTTCAAATGCTCACTGTGAAGAGTATCCAATACAAACCACCTTATATCACTACATTGTAGATACACTAGCCACTATGTTTTATAATTGATACATTCTACACTGACATATGCCTATTTTATGAGCTATTCATATTGTAGATTGGAATAAGCTTAATTTAGTGTAACTTATTGTGAACCATGTGAAATTATATAGCAGTTTCGATGTATAGAAGAGCCTATGTTCGCTATTGTCACAGTGACTTTTTATTGTAGGTTTGTGTGTAACTATATATATGCCTATGTGTATGACTATGTATCTGTGCGAGTAAAACTGTATGTGTGTGCATACTGACGTTGGTTTTTCTAGATGAAAAGTAATTTAATTTAAGTAATCAAAAGTAGCTCAATAAGAACGATAACATTTGTCCAATCCGTTTATTGGAATTCAATCTTGTTGGATTTCTTTAATTACCAATTTATTGCTAACTAGTTTGTATGCTTTAAAAATCATGTCATCACCAGGAAATTCTTAAAAATGGGTACATTTTTTTAATCTAAAATTTGTCGACAGCATAATTAGCTACTCTGTAGCATGACTTAGTAATAGTCAGGTCTGTTATGGCTTTGATCGTGACACAGCTGACTAAAGCACCAAACTTTGTACAGTTATATAGTAACACATATAATAGTAATTTTAGAAGGGGTGCCACTAAAATATAGTGGTTTGTCCCTAGCTATATGCACTCCTGAAGTTTTTACTTTTTAGGCTCGATATTCGCGAAAATTTAAATTAATGTGCATTGTACAAAACCATGCGCGAAAATAAAAAAGCGCGAAAATTAATAGCTAAGAAGCCATGTGGCTGCAGTGAGTTGCAGCTGCTGAAGTTAGAGAGTTGGTCTTCTTGAGTTGGAGGCCCTTTAAGACAAAAAAAAGACTTGGAATTGCTGGAGGGAAGTAGCTAAAAAGCTCTAAATTCTTTAAGAGCAAGGATAATCACTTGTAAGTGAGACTAGTGTTTTGAATCTTACCAGGAGAGTGGTTAGTGTGAGATATACATTAGATTACTATTGCCTATTTAGCTATAACCTTCAAGGAGAGATGGACAGCAGAGACTGGAGTGTGTGCATTATCTGTGGTATGAGTGGTGGTGAGTTGCGTTGTCCTGTGGACAGTCTCCAGAACAATGGAATAGAAATATATGACAACTTTCTTAAACTAGTGGATGAGTTCCGTAGGTTAGATGCATTGCCTATGAAGTTATCATTTCAAGATGACATCACACCTCACATATTTTTGCAACATAGAGCTAAATGGCACAAGGCATGTCATCTCAAATTTGCCAAATCCAAGCTAATTAGAATCTTGAAACCTAAAAAGCGAAGTCGTGAACCAAGTACTAGTGAAATGAATAGTAAGCGTTTGGCTAGAAGTGTCCCAGATGAAACATTGTGCATATTTTGCTCAAAAAGTTCAGGCACACTACATTTATGTTCTACAATGGCACTAGACCATGAACTTCGAAAAATGGCGGAAGAATTACAAGATACAACTCTTTTGACCAAAATTGCTGTGGTGACTTAGTAGCCATTGATGCTAAATATCACAATAATTGTTTTTGTTCTACAAAAATAAGTACAGAAGTCACATGAGGTCAAAATCATCTCTACATACCGATAGTGATGACAAACTTTTATCTAGAGTATTTGCTGAACTTGCAAGTTTTATTGAAAATGATGTAGAGCATGGAAATTACATCTTTAAACTTTCACTTCTACATAGCCTTTATATTGACCGTCTGTGTAGTTTAGGCATAAAGAAAGATATCAACAAAAACACGTCTGAAGAAAAAAATTCTTGATCATTTTTCAACAGATTGTCAAGAGCAATCTGATGGTAAGAATACTCTTCTAGTTTTCAATGAGGGGTTACAGAATATTTTAAAGGAGTCTTTACAAAACCGAGATTTTGATTCTGAAGCAATAACTGGCAAAATTAATAAGAAAAGAAGTTTTTGAATATAATTCATTTAATTTTTCTGGTAGCTTCCCGTCCAACTGCCAAGAAAATTCAGTATCTCCAACCTATGTTACTCAGTGGTCCTAATGTAAGAAATGAATCTTCTGTCGAATCTCAAAGTTGTCTTACTATAGGTCAGCTCATTCACTTCAACATGAAGCACAAACCCAATAATGCAGAAAAACAAAGACATTTAAAATGTAGAGAAATACCCCTTCCAATAATATCTTGGCGTAAGTATTCATAATATGACAAGGAGTGAGAAAATCATTCATATACTTCACAGTCTTTGAATTAGTATAAGTTATGATCGTGTCATTGCTTGAAAACTTGCTTGCTTCTGCTGTCAGTAAACAATATAAAGATCAAGGTGTGGTATGCCCAGTAAATATACGGATAAATGTCTATGAGGTGGGAGCCCTTGACAATATTGATTACAACCCTTCATCCACAACATCTAAAGACACTTTCCATGGCACAGCAATAAGTATTTTTCAATGTCATACTAAAGGAAACTGTGGTGACTGTAGAGAGAGAGTTGTCATTGATCCCAGCAGCAATTCTACCCAAGATCATAGTTTACCTGAAAATTATACTAATGTCTTAGCTGTGACTACTAATATAAGTGAAGTAGTGGTGCCTTCTGCGAAAATGACTGAATCTCAGTGTGATTTATTAGAGAGAGAAAAATTGCTTGAGTTTGAGTGGACTGATCATGCTATTCAATTATTGTTCAAAGGTCAACTTGACAAGGACAATGTTATATCATGGGCTGCATTTCATGCTTCAAAACAAATTCATGTCGAAAATAGCAATTTTTTGTCTACACTTTTACCCTTGTTTCCAGAAAAAGCTGCATCTCTTTCTATCTCAATCCAGAACAAGTTCCAGTTATGGCCGTTGATCAGCCATTGTTTGCTTTAGCAAAGTATGTTCAATGGATGTGGCCACAAACATTTGGTGAAGATAAATTTGTAATTATGTTTGGAGGGCTCCACATTGAAATGTGTATTTGGGACACAATAGGAGTTTTTTTGGATAGCTCTGAGTGGACATTAGCTTTGTGCGAGGCAGGAGTGGCTACAGCAGGAACAGCGGACTCCTTTCTTAAGGTCTCACACTTAACCAGAACTAGGCGTGCACACCAAATTACTGCTCTTGTCTTATCAAAGCTCAGAAAAAAAGCATGGGAATCAAGCAATGAACATAGCTTTGATGAGTGGAAAGATAAAATGTCCCAGAAAAGTGAAATTTTTTTATATTGGGATCTTGTGCTTGAATATGAAATATTAGCACTGCCGTTTATTTGTGCACATCGCAGCAATGACTTTGATTTGTTCATTCAGTCTTTAGAGGCTTTGGTTCCTTGGTGATTTGCATTGAATCGCACAAACTACTCACAGTGGATTCCAGTCCATATTCGTGACATGAAATCACTTTCTAGATCTTTGGGTCGGTTTTGGACTGGCAAGTACTTCCGATATTTTTATATCAATGAAATATATGAATATTTTGGGTCAAAAGAAAAGTCAAGCATTTCCATTTTTCCATGCTTTCACAGGTAGCGATACTACATCTCAATTTCATGGCAGGGGTAAAAATATTATATGATAAGTCAACACCTTTTTAACTTCAGTGAACGAATTACGTCAGGAGCTCTTTTTTAAAAGGGGAAAGTACCTGGAATGGATAATTCTTATTAAAAGGACATGTCACACACGTTAACATGAAAATGATCACCAAGTGTTTATATGAAATCTTTTCATCAGTTAGATCACAACAAAATAAATTCAACCCAAAATACAGTCATATTATTTATAAATGAATGCAAACCTTATCATGTGAAGTAGCCTGCAATTCAATATAAAGTTCAATATTTCCTTTTTTAAGGTTGTTTCAGCAAACCATCCATGCTACTATTATTATTAAAACATAATAATTATGTAGATAGGCATACTTAACATCATGCATAGTCTGCTTCACCATTACTTCACATTCAAGCATTGCCTTCACAATATCTGACAGGAAAATTGGTTTATCTTACTCTGGTGGTAGTTGTGTCAAAAGATAACAAGCTAGAGGAGTAAAACATTCATGAGCATCAAACTGGTCTCTGGGTAGGAGTGACATATGAGTTGCTGCATATAAATATGAATATGCTGACTACAATTGTCTTAATTTAGTTTACACGAATAGTTCCATTCTAGCACTGTAATATATTTTTCCCAATTCATGATGGCTGCAAGCAGCTATTCAATCCCACAACGTGAGCCTTATTGCCACAGCAAATCGACCACTTACCGTGACCACGCCTATCCACCATCAACTACCGCGAGTGACGATATTTGCTAACTTACTCTCCCTAGTCACTGCTATGTCTCACATAGCCACTAGTAGATTATTAGATAGCCTTAGTGATAGACATGCTAAGTTGGTGCTTCAGTGAAGAGATCACTCAATTGAAAGTCTCAAGAACAGCATGAAATGCACAAAAGCATGAAAATGCTGTTGGAGGTTTGTTTTATATTTACTATTTAGATAGTTGCATAGAAGTATAAATGCTGTTTATTAGAACGCCCCACCAAGTGTGCCGGTATCATGTAGTGGGGGGTTATGGATGATGCAGATTCTAATACAACTGATGAGTATTCTTCAGACTCCTGCAGCAGTGTGTTTAGTAGATCTGACATTATGGCACCCCTGTTTTCTTCACTCACCACAGACATTGTCCGATGAGGACATTCAAGACAACTATGAAGGTCATTGTGTGACTTCAGAAACAGCTGATAGAACACTAGAAGAAATTACACAGGTAAATCTTAAGAATAATGATATAGAAGGTAGTGAAATAAAATTAAGCAAATGCAGTAATCAAACTTTTGTGGGGCCTTAGAGAAGATTATTCTTAAATTAATATTATTGTTTTGTTTTACACTTTTGCATGTGTATCGGGTGTTTCAGTTGTTTGTGCATTTTCATGCTGTTTGTGCATTTTCATGCTGTTTGTGCAGTCAAGTATATGTAGTTGTGGTTTTTGCCAAATTGTGGTAAAATTGCAGCTAAACTAAGAATGTTCTAGAACAATTTTTTAAGGGTGTAGTTTAAGTTTGTTTCTATTTCATTTTTTTTTTGTCCTTATGTTCGTGCAACTTCATGTGCCCTTCACCCCAAAAAATTTAGAAAAAAAAACAAAAAAACTATTGACCTGAACAAGTGGGAAGGTGTCTAGTCCACCTCACACAGGGTGAAAGAGTCCACTTACAACCATAACAAGATCTGTAAACTGTCTAACAAAAACAGTTACAAGGCTATACACTAATTTACGTTTTTGTTTTGGTCTTAAATGGACACTTTTCAGGCAGTGTCTGTCATAGTTCAGGCTGAGGACCAACACTTTTTTACTTAAGGATGCAGTACCACCGAAGAATACCACAAACCCGCCCGTAACTCGACGTAACTCAATCCAATTTGATCCAATTTACTCTCCGCGAACTGACTATTGTACGCGACTCGCCACAATTTGAACATGCACCAATTAACTGTAACAGACAATTTACACAAAGAGCTTTCACCTCAAAGGACTACAACAGTACTGTAGGGCAGAAGCAGCAGTGTAGATAATTAATAATTTTTTGATCACTTTCTAATAAATATTACTAAACAATAATATAAAATCATAACTCCATGATAGCAGGGCCATAATGAAATACAATATGAATTGAACAAAATCAAAGGTTCTGAAGTGTGCAAAGCTTCGTACCTAAAAATCGAAATTCAGAATTACTGTATGGCCAGAATGAACTCATATTTTGTGCACCGGGTACACACCATGCCACATTAAAAAAAAAACATTACAACGAGTTTTTTCTTTTAAATAGGATACAAAAAAAATAATATAAAATTTTTTTTTTAAATGGAAAACAAAATAATACTAATATAAAAAAATACGGCGTTGTAATGTTGTGGGGAAGCCCCTAGGCACCGCTGGAAAAAAATCGACTTCGTAATTGCAACGGTCGCCCCTGAATTTCCCTGAATTTCGCTGAATAGCCTAAGGTTTGTACCGTTGTTTCTTTGTTCCTGGTCGGTCTTTTTCTTGAAACTTGGTTTATAAGAGCTGTCTGTTGGTGTCTGATTTAACTGCAACAACAAAGCAAGCGTACATTGAACAGCAACGAGAAATAAATACATAGCATAACTCCTCCATCTCCAATTTAGCGCTGCGGTTTCAAGTGGTACTGCACCCTTAATGTTTTGCTGAGGTAAACTGCTAGTTTTTAAAGTTAAACATTCGGCATCTGTGGGCAAATTATTTTCCTACAAATATGACAATTTAGGTACATTTCTTATGTCCACATCGAAACAAGTCTACAGTAGTTTCTCCAGTACACATTCTTGTAGTACGAGCCCCAGAAGACATTACACAAGGTAGGTATTATAAAGTGATGGTTTTTTTTTATTCAAAATAAGGAAAGAGATTCAATAGTAGTATAATTCAAGCCCTTTTGTATCATATCACAAATATTGTCTCTCATTTTAACACTCCAGTTAATTGATTGGTTTGGCACCTCAGTAAGCACCAGTATTGCTGTCACATTCACTTTAATTAAATTATTTGAAATCTACTTTGCTATGCATTTAACACTTCTCGTATTTAGGGGGGAAAAAAAAGCAAAAATAATTCAAAAGTGATACATGTGTCATTGTCACTGATATTATGTGACGATGTACTTTATGTGTCTTGTACCTACAGATGCTATTGAAACATGTTCTCCTGTTCACATTCCTGTTGCTCCAATATTGGGGGTTGAAGCTTGTGGGTGATAATAACATGCTATGCACTTACATGTGCAAAAGTACTCTTGAAAAATGAAAACTAAGGAGTTGACATGGTGGACAGTGCAACAATACAGCAAAACATTTCAGGTTCCAGGAACTGTAGATGAAGTAGAAGTATGGGATGCATCTCTGTATAGGATTTTCTTCGGCGGTGATCAGTTACACCTACAAGAGCAAGAGGGGCTGTGAGAGCCAAGATGAATTCCTTGTCTCCTATCACTCAACTAGCAGGGATTATCCCTTGTGCTGAAGATTGGCATGCTAATCTCAATCTTCTGGATGTAAGTATATATATGTTACAAGGGAATGAAAGTTTGCAATGATGTAATATTATTTCTCAAGGAAGTCTACTGGTGAGCATGGCACTCTGTATCAGCTCAGAAATTTAACCAATTGCTCGAATGTGACAGCAGATCCGATACACCCTTTTAACTAGTGTGATTATTTCTTTTAGCTCATTGTAACTTGTCACATTTTAGCAGCAGCAATGGAGGAGCTAAAACGTCTTCACTGGATGATGATCCCACGATTTCTTCCATTGAAGAACCATAGATATTGTGGATGGAGGTAGCAGAGCAACACAGAGTGTTTTGAAGTCTGTATTGTGTACAAGCTTGTTTCGAGTTCAATAAGTCACCTCCATCATCAAGTGATATGGTAAATTATTATTAATTGGTTTATTAACACCTATAACTTAAGATTATGTTGTTGTTGTAGATGCATGATTACAGTACAAGATGGCTAGGTCTGGGTTGTTTCTATCTGGTTTACTGTGATGCTATCAGAGAAGGTGCGCGAGAACGAGTTTTCAATGTTGGCGATATCTCCTTCCGATATTCAAAAATTCCGGAAGAAAAAATTATTCCATAGAAGTATTGAACGTGCTCTGCCAATACGAGTTTGAACTCACTCCTTGTCAAGCACAAGATCTGATCTGGAATCGCTTCATCAGTACTCATTCAGAACCTGGAGGAACATACCAGGAGACTTGCGTCAAGAGCATCTCAATCGAGTATGTAAAGATTGCATTCAAGGACTGGGAAGTAACAAAACTGAAAGAGCCATAGCAAGAGTGGAAAAGCTCTGGGAACACTCGCACCACTGTTGGAGAACTTCGATGCGGAAAATAGAGTGAAAGATATAGGGTAGTCACAAGGTACCGAACTTAAAAAAGGATATACTTCTTATAACTCGGCACTTGCAACAGTACAAAGTATTTTCTCCACATCAAGGTTGCTCTCACTCCTCATTCTCAAATCCAAGAGATGTTTCACATGCAATAGACACAAATAAACTCATTGATTAGATGATCTCACACGTGTAATTTTACTGCAATTATTCATTAAAAAAAAGAATGATTACATGATTTAGAACACACATCACAACACAAACACTAAAAACATGTGGGTAATTATCAAAGTTGTTGAAAAGATCATCCCTCCTGCACAGTCCCATTGCCACATTCTGACATAGATTTCTCCATGTGTTTTATGAGTCCAACATTAGTCAATTCAACTGCCATTAAAGGAAGTCCATCCCGACCTGCATGACCTGCATGTCCTGTCTCCTGCACATAAGATTCTACATCACTAGGAAAGCCATAATGAATTACTTGGCATACATTGAGACAATCTATTCCCATACCAAAGGCCACTGTTGCAATATTATCTTTCACCTCTTGATCAGTACAACTCATGAACATGTCCACGAGTCGAAATTCTTGAATAAACGTAGGCGCATTAGCAGGTATAGTGAAGTTGACATTAAGTGAGTCCTTAAAAAACTAATATGACAACACAGTCTATCGCGCAGTAGTAGCAGAAGTTAGTATACTTTGCGAAGTTGTAGTGTTTTAGTTTACCTTCTTGTTGTCTCATATCCGTTTACAGCAATTCTCCATACGTCGTCTGAGCTCACGCAGCAAGGTGCACCAGGCTGCCTCTCCTCCTGTAGCCGTTCTCTGGATTCTGCGCATCTGAACTCAAGGGATGGATATACCAGGCTCGATTTCTGTGGAGCGAAGACTTCCCAAGCTGTGCAGATCTAATACCTATCTCCAATAAATTGCTCTCTCTTCTGACTCTCTTGTTATTGTTGTATTGATGTTTGTTTACTCTTGGTATAGGCGGGCTCTTATTAGAACCAATACAAACTAATTGAAAAAAATTACTCGCGTACTCGTAGTACGAGATATGGGGGTGGGGCTATTTCTTAAGAATTGAAGTAAACTTTACATATTGCTTCTTGAAAATGACATTGACATTTCGATTTATGGTAAGGTTTAGTGTTAATAATTTTATGAAAAGCCTAGCTATGGTTTCAGTGCTTTATTTATCGACAGAAAACTTGTGCAACATAAATACTGATTACTGTAATTATTGATACATGCTATAGAAAGAAACTTACATGCAATAGGACAAAATGATTATTATTCCTAATACTTTATTTATGCAGAAAAGCACAGTGAATGAAAAGATTTATCAATTATTATACAAAAATCAAAATTACATTTTATGCTCTATTACCTATGGTATTATTTAATTATAATAGCATTTTTATTTAGATATTTCTTAGTTGCCATGCCTTCCTCACCCTTGTCCAGCCCGGTTTCCACCCTAGCCTGGCTCCTAGTTAACACACTCACACTTCTTGCTTACAGAGCCCTCATAAAAGCGCATTATTTCTTCCTCAACTCTTAAGGTTCTGGTGTAGTGCTTGCTTATGAATAATTCATGAGTAATGAACACCTAAATATTTATGGGGAAAAAAGAATTCTAGGCCATATAATAAATATACACTAAAAATGCTACTTATTCTATACTAGAGAGGGAAAACAAGCCAAGATACAGTTCATGGGCTCTCAAAAACTTACTTCAAAGCATATAATTTTGTAATTTTGAGAGCCGTACGTTTATGCCATTAATTTAACAGGCGACCTTACCTGCTAGCACTTACCATATACGAAAACCCTTTAGCAAGGGCCGTACGAAGAGAATAGACAGTTAAAGTTCACTGCGCTAGAGTAACAGGAGCTAAAAGTCTAGACCAAGGCCTCTTCTCTAGAGATCTCCAGAGATCTCCAGCCATTACTCCCCGAACCAGGCAGACTATGAGTTCAACTTTACATACTGCCCCTCCTCCCCTTTCGCTTAAATAAATAAAGCACATGCAGCACCGCCTAGTGGCTGAGGCAAGCTAAAAAAGTACGACTTCGATTTAGCCACCAACTAACTCCAGCGGCCATTACTGTGGGCGCATAAAGCCCGCGAAATAAGGAAAGCCCGCCAAATCGCCCACGCACCAGCTGATAGCAGGTCGTCGTAGCAAGAGTAGTGAGAAGGAAAGACGCAGGAGCTTGGATGAGGATGGCCAACAAGAAAAATAAAAACAACAAGCATAACAATACACACAAGCATGTGTACAGGAAAAAGAAGCTTCCTCTAAGAGAAAAGAAGGTGCTAAAAGAAAAGCTGCAAGAAAGTGGCTCACAAGAAAATGGTTCCCAAGACAATAGCAAGCATCTGACAGGAAGCAGAATCATGGATTTGGAGCAATTGCAGAAGTTTATTGAGATCATGAACACGCATTCTGCTGTCTGTGAAGGCTCAGTTACTCTTAACCATGAAGACAGGGCTGGTTTGGCATCTATCCTCTCAGGACACTGTGAAAAATGCAACCAGAATGTTCGGTTGGAAACCTCTAACAAAGTGAAAGGGCCTAGAGGATATCACAGGTTTGAGTGCAACTTAGCTGCTGTGTGGGGGCAGATGGCTACTTGAACAGGTCATAGCCAGCTAGAAGAGTCAATGAGTGCTTTGGAAATACCAGTCATGACTAAGACCAGTTTCATTAGCACAGAGAGAGACATTGGTGAGTCCTGGAAGCGAATGCTTTTAACCTCTATGGCCGAAGCTGGCCAAGAAGAAAAGAGAATTGCAGAAGAGAGGAGAAGTTTCCATGAAAGTGTTCCAGCAATCACTGTTATTGTAGATGGAGGATGGTCTAAAAGGTCCCACAAGCATAGCTACAATGCTAAGTCTGGTGTTGCTATCATCATTGGGAAGGCAACTGGAAAACTTTTGTATATAGGTGTGAGGAACAAGTATTGTCATGCCTGTGCTACAGGAACGAAGAGTGACCATATTGTTACCGCAATTGGAATGCTTCATCTTCTGAGATGGAGACTGATATAATCCTAGAAGGTTTCCTTGAAGCAGAAAGGGTTCATGGAGTTTGATATACAGAATTCATAGGGGATGGTGACAGTTCTGTTTATCCTACGCTTCTCACAAGTGTACCAGTATGGGGGCATGTAATCAAGAAGGTGGAGTGTGCCAACAATGCGTGTAAATGTTACCGTGGTGCTCTTGAGAAGCTGGTCAATGATAATCCTTCATACAAGGGCAGTGGAAGACTGACAAAGACAATGCGCCAGAAACTGGTGAGTGCGGCTCATTGTGCAATAAGAATGAGAAGTAAGGTGAGTAATCGTAAAGAAGCAGTTGCTAAACTCAACAAGGACTTATTGAACGGGCCTTATCACTGCTGTGGCATTCATACTCACTGCAGTACCAACTTCTGTTCAGTGGCGCAGAGCAGGAAACAGCCAGCCTCGTCATCTAGTTTGCGTGGCGACCAGCATCCAGCCTCGTCACCTGGTGTGTGTGACGACCAGCATCCAGCCTCGTCATCTGGTGTGCGTGACGACCAGCAGCCAGCCTCGTCACCTGGTGTGCGTGACGACCAGCAGCCAGCCTCGTCACCTGGTGTGCGTGACGACCAGCCTTCAGCCTCGTCATATGGTGTGCGTGACGACCAGAGCCAGGCCTAGTTCACATGGTGTGCGTGACGAACAAGCATCCAGCCTCAGTCTCTGGGTGCGTGAAACGACCAGGGAAGCCAGCCTACGTACCGGGTGTCGTGACGACCCAGGAATCCAGCCTCAGTCATATGGTTGGGAAGTTGACGAAAAGCAGCAAGACTCGTGCGTTCAAATGGTGGGCGTGAAGAACAGAATCAAGCCTCTCTATGGGTGCGTGACGACCAGCAGACAAGCTCGTATATGGTGGTGCGTGCGACAAGAACCAGGCCTGTAAACATGGGGGTGTAACGAAAACTCAAGCCTCGTCATCTGGTGTGCGTGACGACCAGCAGCCAGCCTCGTCACCTGGTGTGCGTGACGACCAGCATCCAGCCTCGTCATCTGGTGTGCGTGACGACCAGCAGCCAGCCTCGTCACCTGGTGTGCGTGACGACCAGCATCCAGCCTCGTCATCTGGTGTGCGTGACGACCAGCAGCCAGCCTCGTCACCTGGTGTACGTGACGACCAGCATCCAGCCTCGTCATCTGGTGTGCGTGACGACCAGCAGCCAGCCTCGTCATCTGGTGTGCGTGACGACCAGCATCCAGCCTCGTCACCTGGTGTGTGTCACGACCAACATCCAGTCATCTGGTGTCGTCATCACCTGGTGTGCGTGACGACCAGCAGCCAGCTGGTGTTTCGTGACGACCAGCCTCCAGCCTCGTATCTGTGTGCGTGAACGACCGCAGCCCATGCCCTCGTCACCTTGTGTGCGTTTACGACCAGCCTCCACCCTCGTCATCTGGTGGTGCGTGACGACCAGCATCCAGCCTCGGCATCGGGTGCGTGAACGACCACTCCCTCCTCGTCTCTGGTTGCGTGACGACCAGCAGCCAGCCTCGTCAATCTGGTGTGCGTGCCACTCCGGCAGCCAGCCTCGTCACCTGGTGTGCGTGACGACCAGCATCCAGCCTCGTCATCTGGTGTGCGTGACGACCAGCATCCAGCCTCGTCACCTGGTGTGTGTCACGACCAGCAGCCAGCCTCGTCACTCAGTGTTTGGGCAGAAAGCACGTCATTGGAAGAAATGGACAATCAAACTGATGGTGAGTTTGTATATGAAATATAATAATATCCAGGTTTTGTAGAGAGCATTGACCCATAAATTAATGTACTGTTTTTCTGCTAAATTGTTTCCATTGTTTGGTGTGTGCACTTTCGACATGCATCTTGCAATGATGGTGGCATACAATTACCTCAGTACAGATAAACATTTATTACAAATTAATATTTTCGTGACTTTCCATTAACATAATATGTGACAGTCTACAGGAAAATTGGGCACAACATGGCCCTCTCAAAAAAGAATTTATTGTACTTACGCATCTTTCGTCAGCTAGAAATTGAGCTCTCCAAGTTTTAGATTTATGGCTAGAACCGTTTCCACTCTGCAGACTGTTTAAATACATTTTATTTACAACATACAGTTCTAGCATTGCTTAGTTAGCATTAAGATTTTAATTTGAATGAATACACATTTTGTAATTCACATAATTACTAATTGTCAATATAAACAATTAATATAAACAATCAATATAATTATTACGTTACTGTTTTGTAGTGTTGCATGATCAGGAGACACTTTGGAGAGAGACTATGGCAGAGGGACTGTCAATTGAACGGGAAGCACAGCAAGGTGGACTCACCCCGACTGAAGTGGACCCAAGAATGATGCATGATATTGCTTCTGTTCTGAGCAGATTAGCAGTGAAGTCAAAGCAGCTGATTGGCAATCATACCACCAATTAGGCCGAATGTTGGATGCACATTCGTACAAAGTTTGATGGTGGCAAGGTGATTAATCGATCACAGAGCGGTTCTTGGGAGCACAGGTGCATGGGGGCAGGGCTCCGACATAACCTGGGAGCGAAGTGGGGACCACAAGTGTGGAAAAAGATGACCAATAACTCTCCAAACAAAACCTTTTCTACAGTAGCAAACAATGCTGCAAAACAGGTAGAAAAAAACAGAAAGAGAAAAGCTACAGAGCAGGCAAAAGAAGTGCGACGGAAGAATAAATATATCCGGATAGATAACACAGCTGCAGCTCGCGGTGCATACAACAGACATGACGAAGGAATTTGTCCTGAAGAAGATCTCAGCTCTGAGGAATTAGAGAGGTTGAAAACAAGTTTTTATGAGACGAAAGTGGTTATCACTGTAGAAAAAGCAAAAGAAATCGAGGCCGAAACAAGAAGTCAGGCTGACTGTGAACTTTGGATAACTGAGAGGAGGAAAAGACTTACGGCATCCAGAATTGGTAGTATCGCCAAAATGCGTAAAACTACAAAACAAAGTACCAAAGTCCAGAATATTCTATATAGTACGTTTAGAGGTAATGAGGCTACTAGATATGGTGTTGCAAATGAAGGGAAAGCCCGTCAAGATTATGCCCTTTACCTGCAACAAAGCGGTTGTCCTGATTTGGAGGTTGCTCTCTGTGGACTCTTTGTGTCCATTGACGAACCTTGGCTTGCAGCTAGTCCAGATGGGGTTATTGTGAATTGCAAAGACTCAAACATTGTTGGATTGTTGGAAGTCAAATGCCCCTTTATTGCGAAATCAAAGACAATTTCAGAGGCATGCAAGTCTGCTACATTTTTTTTTGGAGAGTGCCGACAAGAGTTGTCAACTTAAACGCTGACACGACTACTACTTCCAAATCCAGTGTCAGCTTTTTTGTGTCAACTGTGAGTGGTGTGACCTGGTTGTAAAAACTGAAATGGATGTTCATATTGAACGTATTTACAGAGACAGGAAGTGGTGGTCACTACAACTTGATAAACTAAGAACATTTTATTTTGATTCATTGCTCGCAGAATTGGCATGCCCTCGACACAGAGCAGGTGGAATAACAGAACCAAATCACTAAGCCATACTCACACTCCATATGAATTATTTATAACATTGATTTTTTTCCCTGGTACTTAGATCTTGTGGAACATACATTTACAAACACTGGCAATGGATGTCTGTATCCATGGGGAACGAGTGGGTGTAACTGGACCAGAATTGTTCGCACCTTGGTGCAAATTGATCACTGAATGGGCTCTATTAAGAGAGCAATATGTGTGGGCGAAACACTGTACCAGAACCTTAATCACCATCATTTGCAGACCAACACAACCCACATACCCTATTATATACATTACACACACAGCTCAATGTCCTTAGACCACAATTCATTGTAATTAAATGCATTATGAAAGCAGACTGAAATTTAAACCTTTGTGGGTCATGATCATTGATTGATCATACTTGTGAGTAAAAATAAATCACATACATACCTAGGTACACCTCCTGACACATCTCACTTCAAGAATTGAATTGTGTAGAGGAGAAAATGAAGTTACAGTGTCAACTTCACAAAATAAATTACAGCTGCTCAGGTTTTCCAGGTACAAGCCACCACATCTAACCACATACAACCACATACATCATATACAGCTCAGACTGAACTCTGTCACACAATGCATACACACAATGCACAACTATTGAAGGTGTAAAAACATCAGTGTACCAAAAAAATAATAATAAAACTTGAACTTGACAACAGACCTATGGAATGAAGTCTTGGTTTATTTTTAGGCCAAACAAACTTGTTTCTCATCTGCACCTTAGCTTCCTGGGTGATACAGCCACTTCAAAATTTATTATGCAGGTCAAGCCCACTGCTTTAACCACACCCATACTACCTCATACTTGTTATATACCATTTCAATATTTTTCCTATAGGTCAACTACATTATCGCAATTTCCAATATAGTTGATGAGAAACAAGAAATGTGGTTTCAATTCACACTATAATTTAGTACACTACCAGGCCAGCTATAAAACGTGGTCCATTGCACAAATGAAGACATGCATCTAAAGGAAGGTGAGTGGCTACAAATTGTGAAGAATAAAAGTGATCTATATCAAAAATTGTAAACACTATTCCTAAAGAATATTTCAAAGTTATGTAATACACAATCACAAAATTAAAAAAAAATCGGAAGTCTACACTACAATATACAGGCTTCCATACTTACAGCAGCTTGCAAGTGGTTTTTTCCTTCATTTTTCTTCTTTTCTTAATACTTATAGCAGATACACGGTAGAATAAGACCATCTTGGTATCTGGCAAAACTAAATAAAAATAGTTATTCTTATTACTAATGTTTAACTGGCTAGTCAATAATTCAGTCGCTATATGGAGTAAATCATCAGATATTTCTGTGATCTTAGTTTTTTCAAAGCTTTTATTACAGTCTAAATTCTACCTGATCATTTAAACCTGGTTCTGTTAGAAATAATGCAAAACAAAATATTAAAGTTTACTTTAGCATCCTTAAGCTCTACTACACTTCAATATCTCTTGAGTGGGATAGACTAGATAGGTTCCACTTAGTTTCCTAAATTACTATTTTTAAGCAACATTTCATGTTGTGTGTGTGTGGTCCTATAAAATGAGACCACACACACGATACACATAATTAAACGTAAGTGCAACTAGAAAACTAAACACTACTAATCTCTTAGCTACATCACCTAATCAAATAATAAAGAAGCTCAGGGTACCAAATTTTACTATTATTAGCAAGAGCCAAAGTAACACTAATGCTCGTACAGTCACTAGTCTCACAAGAGCTAGTATGTACGCAGTTTCAAACTCCCCCCCCCCCCAAAAAAAAACAACAACCTCTAACCTTCTTCTAGCGTTGCTATCGCAGTCTCTTTCATATTCACCGGACACTAGCTAACTCCATCTAGAGCGCACACGGTAGCATGGCCAATTTCAGAAGGCGTGGACTGTTGCTATAGTTACAGTTACTTAAAAAAACAATCGGAAAGTTCACTGATTTTCGTAAGTGGGACAGTATTAAACTCGTCAGTTATTTTAGGGGGGGGGGGTGGGGGAAACTGTGAGACTGCAGATTGCCCTCTCTCAAGATTAAGCATCTTTAAAGTGTTCTGATAAACCTGTCAACATTCAGTTGATTATCTGTATAAATATTCATGCAAATGTTTCCTCTTGGGACTCATGGGCTGAGCTGCAAGTTCAGTGTAGGCAGACAATGATATCATCCACCTCGCTCTGTCAGCAGCTAAAGTCCCCTCCAGATTGAAACCTCCTGGCTTTCCAGATCCGATGGTAAATGACCGGATTGCATGACTTTAGTGCCATGGAGTGCTGGAAAACCTTTTGTATAGAATGATGCCACCTGTCCAGACACTCTTACAGGAGTCATGTCACCAGATATGCATGTTGTGTGGCTGCTTTTGCATAAGACAAGAAGTCCAGGGGGGTGGGGGGAGCATCAGGCAGATGTGTCTCTGGCAACTTATGTGGTACTAGCTACTTCCTTCAGAAACTCTCAGTGGCAGTTCAGCTGGGAATGCCACAGCCGCATTGGTTTGTGCCTATCTATCCTTGGATTTTTTAATAATTTAAAAATGGTTATTATTATTATTATTATTATTATTTATTATTGATAATTGTTACTCATGTTAGCTTCTTAAATAAAGTTACAAGTTTGTTCGATATCGTTTTTAGTGATTGATATATTGAAAGTTTTATAGCTCTACTGATGACCAGACTTCTGAGTTGACTATTCTGCATGCCTCAAGTGATCGTGAGTTCAATTAAAACATTTGCTACTCACATGACAAGCAGTACTTTTAATTGCATTACTTAAGATGTTACTTTCAAAAAATGATAGACATGAAAGTCACCTTGAACACCATGTCACTTCTCCAAACTAAACTTATGCTATGATGCAAATTGTGCTGTATCCACAGTTACACCACACTAAAGGCTACATGCCCGAGCATGACTCCTAAAGAAAGTAGGTTGGTCTTTGTATACTATATGTTATTAATAATGGATACATTCATGTGTGTTAGGTGTTTTTCAGAGTCAGGTCATTTTTTTCTTCTTGAATCACATGCCCGGTTATGAAACTCTTAGCCATTATAAGGCAGTATACAACAGTATATTTCAACAGGTTGTCCTGAGAACAAACAGCAATAGCTATAACAAGCAAAAATTATTAATATTATTATGATATCTCATACTTATAATGATGATGATGATAATTAATAATTGTAACTTATTATAATAAAACTTTTAAATAAAATAAAAATAAAATAAAATAATAATAAAGAAATAAAATGAAGTCAGGTTGTGATGCCTCCGTATACTGATACGGAGTTCCCTCGCTGAATCGCAATCGAGAGACGCTGCAGGAGATAGTCAGTTGAACGAGGTTCCTTGGCCTGATCCGTCTACCCAGATCCCTTACCAAGGCCATCGACTTGGGGCCCAGCACTCCCATGGTCTCGATTGCAAGTGGAGAAAAGAAATGTCTGGGTGGAAGGCTACTATATTTATTTTATTTTCTCTCCTCTGCTGCGGCAGCCACTCTCCCTGGTGCTGGGATAGCATCAGTTCTATAGGATGGTGCGAAGGTGTCTGGGCAAGTCGCGTCCCATACCAGCAAACGACCTGATTTCCAAGGTGCCAGGGTCACACCATCTGGTCTCCTGCCATCTGACCTGACCAGGCGGCTCCAGTCAAGACGGGATCTTGGCTGATGACAGAGCCCGCTTCACGATGTCATTCAGTGCGGTATGACGTTGATGTCTTCCTTCACTTTAACTATTACTGAGCAGTGCTAACATTGGTGTGGTCCACATATTGAGGTCCCTAGACGAAGTCCCACTGTCACCCGCACTGTCTATTATTCATACATCTCATTCCAAGACATCAGTATTATAACTTAATAAATCTCTCACCTGCACGTATGTTACAACGGAATTTTAAATGAGTTGAGTTAGTGTTTCCAATAAAGTGGAGGAATCTAGGAGTTGAACTATTCTAAACCTATATGGTCCCTTCACTGGTCGCAGCGTAGGGTATGTTATTATTACTAGAATTTCGCTGGGGCTGCACTTCAGTGCTCTTCTTTACATTTGATAAAGTTATAGCAACCGCCATAGCGTATCAAAGTCTCAGTATAGTAGTAGAAATCAAATTAATGACATGAAACCAAATTGATGATTGTGAGTTCAAAAAGAAGTGTACAAATGAAGTGGGATATGATAGAATGCATGACAACAGGTGTAAATTAACAAGTTAAACTGGAATGTTCATGGCGTCTTTTCCAGTCATCTTGAGGGGAGGGGGGGGGAAGTTCATCCTTGGTCTGGAAGATCCGTTAGCAAGAGTGGCTTTTTATGGGCACATGTACATCTATATAGTTGAGCAGCAGTCTTCCTCCTCTGCTCTTCCTTCTCCAGCCCTCTCTTTGCCTCATTCTCCAGCCCTGCTGTTCACTTTCCCCTCTAGCTACTCCTGTCCTGTGCGGTCATATACCACATCTACTCTCTCTATTCAAATCGCGTCCTGTCCCTCCATCATCTTGGACCATGAGCTTGCCTTTGCACCAGCACACACACACACACACACACACACACACACACACACACACACACACAGAATAAAAACTATGTATATATCCATTTGGTGGATCATAAAAATTTGACATCACAATTATAAATACTCAGATATGTACTAGAACACCTGTTACACTAAAAATATCCATCTATTAATATTTAGAATAAAGGTGACCTTTGATCATTGAGACCACCTACCTTGGTGATGACATGAGATCGACAGTTCGATTGAAACCAAGCGAGGTTTTGGTTATTTAACAGGTGAGCACCGGTTGCGAGTGCTACAGCTTTTTTTTTTTTTTTACGTCTGCTACAGTTGATACACAATAACTCAGCAAATGCAATTAAGTGGACTGATAGGAACGGTTACAAAAAAAAATTGTAAAGATTGTCACATTAACCTAGAAAATAATATGCTAGATAAGGTGTAATTGTACAGACTCATTTCATGAGTACAACTGTGTTCGTTACCTTTACCACAACCATAGTCTTGCCTTAGTTGAAAAACAATAGAAATAATATTTCACTGCCCATGCAATGTGCTTAAAAGGACCTCTGCATGAGGTGGAATAGCTGTGGTGAAGAGTTGCCAATGATTGAGTACGTGTCACTATAATCGTCAATAGCAGTCTTAAATGAGTGTGAGACTCTCTGCATGTTGATTCCAAAATTACTGCTGCCTAACTCTCAGCTATTTGGCCCAGGCAGTAACAACAGACACAAAATTCAAATGAAAATAAGTCAGCCTGCTCATGAAATGTCTCATCACATCACACTTGCTCATGTAACAATTACTATATGTGTGTGTACTGTATGTCCGTAAGTTTGTGGATAATTTTTTTTTGCAAAACTTGAATTTTATGAATCAAATTCTTAAAATTTTGCCCTAATATGTATTCTTGAAAATAACCACTATGATTTTCCAAATTACTGTTTACTCGCAGCACTATTGCAGTGAGCCGAAAATGAGCGAAAATAAAGCCTGAGAATGAATTATCTTGCTACACCTGTGTATATTCTATGCTAGATTAATGTATATCTTCACTGCAAACCAAGCTTGTAAAGTTGGTAGTGTTAGTTCAAAAGGGGCTCTTCCACACTTTTAGCTAATGTTTAGTGGCTGCTAGTAACTAATAAGATTGGCGACTGCTGCTACCAGTGTATTTGAAGGTAATGAGCTTGTGCAATTCAGCGTGTGATATTGTGAAATGTCATGGGTCATAAACTTGAAAATACTATTGTGAAGATATCGAGCATGGAATATAATAATTATGGACAATTAAACGAATGCTATCATTTTACCCTGCTGCGCTAGTATGCGGTAAAAATAAGTATATATGAATGTATGTATGTATGTATGCAGTGTGGATGATAACTATACATCAATGCTCAGACAAACGTCAGAACAATTTAATCTTGGTCTGATATTAAAAAATCTGGTATGACAAATGTTACTATATTTTCATTGCTTTACAGACTGTGGTAGAACATGTAGTACATATTGGTATTGCTTTATAAGCTTAAGTTAATTCATATTATTGATCAATCATATTTAAAGAATATTGATCATCATTTAATTATTGTGTCAATAGTTCTGTGAAAAAGTATATTGTCTCGTTCATGGCCTTAGCTTGTTGTGAGTGCAGTAGGTCACTGAGAGTTAATGCTGAAGTGTACTGTTGGGCTATGTTACCAAGTGTAGGATATTCAATTATTGAACATGGACACTGGATCTAACTATAATTTAGAACTGAGTTTGAATGAGGTGCATCAATGTAATGGGGAAAATGAATAAAGCAAAAAAAATCATAAACTAAAACTAGAAGCCAGAGCGCAAATTAAAAGGGACAAAAGAAAAGAAGAATGCCCAGTTAAAATAAAAAAATAAAAAAATAATAAAAAATGGAGGAAAAAAAGTGTCCATGCCAAGATTGAACCATAGTTGTTAGCATTGAACTTTGAAGCAATGGCAAAGGAGGTAAAAACTGCTAACTGATATGCCAGAAAAGCACACCCTCAAAATGCATGATTATAACCAGATCTGATCTCTTTGGCCGGCTGAATAGCTGACCAGTTATTGTTTGGTTGGATATCAATGGTTGGATATCAAGCACTCTTGGGCAGCAAATATCCAATGACCAACTGTAATAATCCACACTGAGTAAGTATAATGGCCTGTGAAATGCACACTTTTTGCCCAGTTTTCCCAAAAACCAATCATAATGTACCTTAGTTGGTAATCTGATAAAGCGACTTAAACTTCCTAGTACAACATCATGATACCTTCTTCAATCTTTGGAAGGCCACTGTCTTTGAGATCTGTTGTTGTGTGACAGAAAGACTGACAGACAGACAGACTAACAGACAAATTAAGTACTGCAACCCTACCATGCATGTGCGCCAAGGGTTAAAAACTAGATGGGACGAGCTGAGTGCTAGACCAGCTTAGTAAACATGGGCATATGGTTTCATACAGGATTTTTTTCTGGGGGGAGGGGAAGAGTTTAGAAAGGAGGGCCACACGTTTATTTGAACACACCCTCTTTTGCTGAAACCAGACCCATTTGATTAAAAATTGTCTCAGGTCTAGAATTAACTGAAGTAAACTTTTACCAATTATTAGATATATATAAACAACAAAATCACAGAATACCATTATAAATCAAAACCACAGAGGGGGGAGGGGGAGGGGGGGGGGGAGAGGGGGAAACTCAACCTAGGGAGAGATCCCAGGGCGCCCCTACCTCTGTATGAAGCCCTGATTATATGTACTTACGTATGGGTGTGGCTAATCCAATAAATATAAGTTGTACAATGGAGGAAGTGATACTTTTGTGCACCACATGAACACTATAGAACACATGCACACACACTTCATCACCTACAAGCTCAAACCACTCCTATCTTCTTACACCAAATCATTATTCACCTACGTGATACAGGAAGCCCATTACAGCACAAAATGGGTATACACGTTGACAGTATACTCATCACACATGTATGTGCAGATGTGTGTGTGTGCGTGTATATGTACACACAATTTCAAAATATATTCTGAATGTGTAAAGAAATTAGTGATAAAAGTCCAAATTTTTAAACTATAAGTTTCACTCTATATAACTTCAAGTGCACATAGTGTGCACTAAATGGAATTGAATAGCCAGTAGTGTATAATTACTTATAATCTATTGCAAATTACATCTTTACTAGAATGTATTGTACTAAATCATAATACTACAATAGGAATGAGTACCAACAGGTTGTGAATGCCAGTAGAGATTGACATGTTCAATTGGTTATATAGTACGCATCGCACCGACACACATGGATACAGTGCGTGGTATTATAAGATAAAAGTGGGCAGAGACAAGTATACTCAGGGTGTAATATGTATGCAGTCATAATGATTACAGGACTATAATATTAGCCAAATGACGGCGAGTTACTCGAGTCACATATCACAGGGGAGTCGGAACAGGTACGGCAATGGCCACACCTATATTTTAACACAAGGGGGCGTGTCAGCCATTTTTCACTCATAGCGAAACATGTCCCCAGCTACGTACCCCGCCATAATATGCGACCTCTTCGTTTAAGACTTATAGTGACTCGTAAGACATGGACAGCCACACTCCTTGTAATGGTGCCATGCTATTCCAGAATTGGTAATGGTCATCAAAAGTGCCTGAAAATACCCAGTTGCCTAGATAGGCATTAATGCTGGCAAAGTCGTACTTTATAAATGAGGACCTAGGACAAAGGTAAAAATTCGAGTCTGTCCCGCAGATTCTGGGACAGTTGGAGCCTATGAAATTTAGGCTCATCTACATTTTCTCACAAAGAAATAAAAGTTTTGAGTGTGCAAAGAAAAAAATAACAACTGGGAATCCACTGTCTTCAAACACTGACTTTATTATAACTCAGGTAACATTTGCTTAGCATCATTCATTCTTATAGGATAAAATTTGAGGACAAGAAACACGACTTAAACACAGTTTTATGATGTTTGCTGTGTAAATTAAAATAACACCTTTTAGTTACTACTGACAGCAAGTTCAGAGATTTACAGTGTATCTGGCAAAAGAGAATTCAGTTTTCAGGACACTACTTACCTAGACTTTGAAGCCCGCGTACATGACCATAGCGCAAGCTTCCACTCTAGTTCAGTCCTATAACACATTGGTATAACAGTCTGGCGGAGCCGAACCCTTTACCTGGCAAAAGATACATTGCACACTGTTACACACTGAAAGTTACTATCCTCACCACCACATCAACCAAAAAAATAATAATACAAATGTTAAGTCACGCACTGATTCTGATTTTCAGTTGAAACACAACAAATCATTGTCACAATGGTATTCCAGAAAGCATTAATTAGAATGACACCATAGACAAAAGTTAATTCTAATGCTTAAGCTTTTACTGTAGCTGTGATTTATAATGGAAGCACCTTTGAGCACAGAGTTTGTTGATGAGTACTGAATAATTCACTGCCATGGCCAAAGAGATACATACAATTTGAAAAAAAAAAATCATAACAAATCAATTCTCCTCGTCCCCACCGACCCTGTTTTTTTTTTCTAAATTATTACATGCAAATTTCTAGCTGTGCAAGTACTTTCTTGTAGCAATCTGGTTGTAGCTAAAACTGGTATAGTAAATTTTCTGTAATTGAGAAGATTACTGCAGCAGTGATAATGCCGTTGCTGTAGCCATTGTATTACTGCTTAGAATTGAAAATCAATGAAATATTGGTGGCCTGCTTCAAACTTGGATGTTGATCTGTAATTTTTTTGCAGGACAAAATGAAACCGTAGATGGAATGTGACCAGGACAAAATGAAACCGTAAATTGAATGTGACCTTATACCAGATGAAAAAAATAATCATGCCGTTGTTTACTTGCTCTTAGTAGTGAAGGTGAGCAATGTCATACTTTATAAATGAGGACCTAGGACTAAGGTAAAAATTCAAGTCTGTCCCGCAGATTCTGGGACAGTTGGAGCCTATGAAATTTAGGCTGTTAACATTCCAACTCCAACATGCATCTACATCTTCTCACACAAGAACTAAAAAATTAGTTTTATGATGTAGCTAGATTTACAGTATATCTGGCAAAAGAGAATTCAGCTTTCAGGCCACGAAACTACTCACCTAGACTTGAAGCCCGTGTACACCATAGCGCAAGTTTCCACTCTAGTCCAGTCCATAACACATTGGTATAACAATCTGGCGGAGCCGAACCCTTTACCATCCCTGATCCCCGCGGGTAGCATAACACGATTGGTAAAAGGTCTTTCCCCAACTAATCATTACAGCAAGCAACCTTTGACAATGATTTGGACTACCATTTCCAGTCTTTACTAATACTCTTATGGTAAAGGGTTTTTACTCTATTACTCTAATGGTAAAGGGTTTTCGGGGTACGAAGTTACTGTGTAGTTGAAAATAAACCTTCAAATAGATGAGAAGTAATCTGTTCAGTTAAACTTCATAGCTGGGTCACAAGTTTATCCTCTGGCTAACTCATTGGGAAAATTTCAAAAAAAAAAGGAATAGCTATAGCTAGCTATCAGTGTGGAGGTCCTTTTTTTTTTATGTGATCAACCAAATTATTTATTATTGTTACAGTAATTACTAGGTATGTCAATTTTAATGCAGTTGAGTGCTCGAGAGATACAGGCCAATCAATTCTTGCCCTTCTTATGGCGCTAGACCGATGCGTGTCTCTGAACCATGTACTAATAGCCATTTTTAGTTGTGCAACCTCACCCATTGCTTTTTAATTGACATTATTATATTATTATCATTATTATTGTTATTATTATTATTATTATTACTATTATTGTTATAATGCGTACTATCTGTGTATCGAACTACATTCTGAGTTTTGATTTATATACTTGAAAAAATTGCTTGTTTAATTTATTTAATGCGCCATGCATAAGCTGTGAAGCAATTAAATAAAGGATTAAATGAGAATGAATGAATGAGAATAAATAAATGAGAGAACGAAAATAAATAAACAAATGTATGTATTATATATAGCCATATACATGACAGTGTATAGCTACATCCTGCATTTTACATTTATAAACTCCAAATAGTAGTGATACACTATCTGTGAACTTACCACTTCAGTAAACTCCAGTAGATGCCTAGTATACCTCAGGTGTTACTTAGTATACTGTGTTTGTAGACTTTGCTTGGTAAAGCAAATAGTAAGCAACCAACATTAAATTAAAGTTCAGGTTCATAAAGCTTTTTAAGTCTCTTCTTGTGTATGGTAACCTCTTCTTACATTATTATAATTAAGCTATTTAAAGTTAGCAGAGAGCTAACAGGAACACTCTCAGTACTTAATGAATTAATTAAAACAAAGTGATAATGAACAGCATCATTTAGTTGCTATACACGTCAGGGGAAAATATTGGACTTGAGCATCATTTAGTATACACACCAGGTTAAAACATTGGACTTGAGCATCATTTAGTATACACACCAGGTTAAAACATTGGACTTGAGCATCATTTAGTATACACACCAGGTTAAAACATTAGGCGGTCTAAAGTGGAGTATACTTCTGTTATACTCCACAAGTAAACATCAAGATTACATAGGGTATGTATACTACTAGTATAACTTTGTTATACATACGTGGTTTCACATAAGTATAACATATTTTTTGCATGGTGATTGCCACGTCACGCGAGAAAATAATTTCTTGCTTCCCGCGGTAGTTTTGCTTTATGCTGCGCAGTTAACCGAGTACTGGAAATGGAGATTCGATATATCGGTGGGTTACTCTGGCCTGTTTGGCTTCTACTCTTATGTATGCAGCGTTTACATGTACCGTCTACTTGCTTGAGCTATATAAATACTGATTAGAACAGACAGTATATTATTTTTTTGGTCTCTTTTTGTACTTAATTTTCACTGCAGTTGTTGTTGAGGATCCCAGGGGTAAGTGTCTTTGTAACTCTGGTAACACTGCTAAGAGAATCCAACAAGCTCTACACAGTTATCTTTTGTTGTTGTTGTTGTCAAAGTTGTAGTTGTTGTTGAACCAGAACACTTTTGTTAGCTTCATCATTTTTTGGTTGTTGTATTTCAGTTGGTACTGCAAAGTTTTATTAATCTTGTCATATTCACAGCACATAGCTACTTCCACTCCAAAAAAAAATTATCAATACATATTAAGTGAACATTAAAATATCAAGTTATTTTTTTTGTTGTTATAGTTGTTATTTTTTTACACACATTCATAGAGATTGTTGCTATTGTCCATATTTGTTGGAGATTTAGGAGAATTAGTCGTGGTGACATGGGGAGTGGCATAGGCCAAATTTTGCATCAGATTGATGCTGGCATCCCCACTGTGGCTTAGGGGAGCATCAACAGGGACATAGCCATATCCTGAGCTGTCCTCTAGATCTGCAGAGCCAACCCTTCTACCTGCAATATCTTTAGGGTCAACATACCCATCTCCGCCAACCACAACATTTTCTCCTGGTTTTGGCTTTGGCTTGACTATTACTGAATCGTATACGTTTTGGCTGTTAATGTCATCACTAGTAATTTTGCTCACTGGAGGCATCATTGGTTTCTTTGTTACACTTTCCTTGCACTTGGCCACTTCAGAAGGATCAGGTGCACTTATGTTTTTGGACAATGGTGCTTTTTTAGAATCCATTTTTACTGTCCTTTGAGTTGATGATGTCTCTTTAAATAATGATTCACTACCCCATGCTGTAGGTGACAGTGGGAAATTACCACGAGTAGAAGGAGACTTCTGTTTACTGTGTGACAAAGATCTTTCCTTTTTATTTCGCGGATCCTTTGGAGCTGCATTATCCTTTACTTTTCTCTGCAATTCATCTCGCAAATCAGATGAAGCTTTTTTCATTATTTTGGTGTGGGCTTTGGTCTTTTTACTCGATGATTTTGGAAATTCCTGTATTGATGAATCTGACCGTTGTGTGGAAAGATTCATAAGTTTTTCTCCTTCAGCTGATTTCCTAAGACTTTCTGGACTCCTACAACTGCTAATTTTACTAGTCCTGGAGAGTTTGCTACTCTTCTTGTCATCCTGCCGAGCTGTTATCACAGTAGATGTACTTTCTGTACTACAAGTACTTAAGTCAGAAAAATTGGGATTATGTTCAAATATCGCTCCAATTTTTTTTACAGCAGCTCCTTCTTCCTTTGCAGGCACACCATGTGAATCTGAAGATGATTTACTATCAGTTAATTGTCTTCCATCATGATCAGCTGACATGTTTGATACCACAAAACAATCATCTGCCTTTGATCACATTCTCTTTCCTTTCACCCAGTTTGCTTTGTCAGAGAAATGGTTTCTTTCTTCTGCTGTATCATCACATGTGGCACTAATTTTGGAATTGTCCTCCTTTGTAGCTGATGTAGTTGTGGTTGAACTAGATTGAGCTATCTTTGAATCTTAATTTGATCTTTCAACCTCTTTACCTTAACAGGAGGAAGCGATATAATATCCAAATAGAATTGATTCTGGGTGTCTTCACAGACATCGCCCTCCACTTCGATTGCTCTTCGTTCTTCCATTTTTTTCTTTATTTGTTTGTCACCTCCTACACTGGCATTTATTTCACAGCATTGCTTTGTGGAGAAATATCTACGCCCACTTCAAACTTCTTGATTGCGATCTTTGAAGGTTTACTTGAATCGTTTAGTTCTTCTACTTCATCAACAACATCTGCTGCAAGAACCTCTTCCTCGTTTGCTGCATGTACGTATGCAGGTGTCATAGACGAGGTTTCCATAGCAGAGTAGTATTCATAATCATTATTGATTTTTGATTTTGTATTCCTCATTTCATTGGTAGGGTCATCAGCCACGCCTGTCAATTGAATCTCTTCTTGGCCAGCTTTAAGATCCTTGTGGCGAATTTCTTTCTTAGATTTTTTTCAAAAAAATACTTGCCCGTTGATTAACGTTAGATGTGTTTGCGACCGCGATCTCGGATTACCCGGAAGTGAATCTGCATTGTCCGTCATGGTTTCATTTAGGTTAACAAAGTACTTGTTGTACTCCTTAGGAATAAAATCTTTCTTTGATGCATACTTTTTCAAGCAGCATATAGCAACTGCCATTGCAAAGATGATTATAATAAGTAACCCCACCAATGCACCTAAAGAGGCAATTAGGTACACAGCCATGGGAGTTAGGAGAGATTGACTTTTTTCTCCTTGCAACAAAGTGAATGAAGATGAAGGCTGGACAAGGAGTGTTGCTGAATTGTAAAGCGACAATAGCATTGCAGCTGATAAATTCTTCTGATCAGCCGAAGGTATGGATGAGGCCATTGATTCTAATTGGACCAATTGACTCTCTGATGTAACACTAGAAGTATTGATTTGGTCCATAAATGCAGAAGTTGGTGTCAATGAAATGTGTGGACTCAAATTCTTCTCTGGATCAAGTATAGTTAATTTTGACTGATCAGACGGTGAAGATATTCTTGTAACATCTACACTTAACTGACTCGTGGCTACTGATGTTGAACTTGATATTAAATCATTTGATTTCTGTGATAGAATTTGACAAGTACACATCAATCCATCAAAATTTCCAGTAGTAAAGAGATGAAAGTGAAGAGC
>WLWD01003749.1_pt1 | contig 37643 bp, 23 predicted proteins | sample 6712731 | NCBI WGS metagenome assembly WLWD01 (sample SAMN12718690, study PRJNA576275) | sponge metagenome | isolation source: marine sponge | host: Mycale hentscheli | place: New Zealand: South Island, Marlborough, Capsize Point | collected 2014-11-01 | reverse complement strand
ATAAACTAGTGATGCTGCTTCAGCCACAAATGAAGCGGAGCCTAAAGACTATACTATGAATGACTTTGACTTCTAACACTGAAGCTACTGAAAATAAGGGTCCAGGGTTAAATTTTCGCCTTACACGGTAAAGGGATTCAGTGAGCCATAGTAAACAACTCTCTGCAAACTGCTTGAATTGAAGGAAAAACAAAACACACAACAAGAAAACAATAACGTTAATCAAAAGTTTTCTTTGTGATATTCTTTTTTAGCTAAGTAGTGGTGTTGTAAACCACATGCTTTGACACAACTGGACATGCAAACTACACGACTTACCTTCGGGTGTCATAGTGGAACAATGTATTTTCAAGTAATACTGTTGCGCACGGTTATACCATGACAAAGAGGCGCATGGACTTACCCCGCCACTAACTGGAAAGAAAGGAAGATCCCTAACTTAAGTTTTCAAGTTTTAACTGCCACACGCAAAGAATTTCAAAACGCGTTAAAACACTTCAATTTCTAGGGGTGATAAGGTATGTGATACGGGTTACTGATCCGCTAAACCAGAGGATTATGTTTAGTGCACTTGGGACGGGGTGGACAACCAACAACACAAAACGCGAGGGTCAAAGTACAAAATGACATACGTACGTCCAAACATATATACAAAATACTAGTGGTGTGCTTGAGCACAAATGGCGAGCGAGCCTAAAGACTATACTATTTTTATTGACTTCTAACACTGAAGCTACTGAAAATAAGGTCAAGTTTTTTAATTTAGCATACAGGGTAAAGGGATTTCAGTGCCATAGTAACAACTCTCTGCAACTGCTTGAATTGAAGGAAAAAACAACAACAACAAAGCAATACACGTTATTTAAAAGTTTTCTTTGTGATATTCTTTAGAAGTAGTGGTTGTAACACACAATGCTTTGACACAGCTGGACATGCACCTACACAGACTTACCTTCCCAGTAGTCTAGTGGACAATGTATTTTCAGGTAAATACTGTGCGCACGGCTTATAACCGTGACAAAGAGCACATTGACTTACCACCGCCACTAACTCGAATAGAAATGGAAGTCCCTTAAGTTGTCAAGTTTTAACTGTACCGGCAAAAGAATTCAAAACGGTAAACAATTCAATTTCTAGGGTGATACGGGTACTGATCGATAAACCAGAGGATTCTGTTTAGTGCAATTTGGGACGGGGTCGACAACCGAACTAACACAAAAACGCGAGGGTCAAAGTACAAAAATGCCTTACGTACGTCCATACATATATACAAATAAATAAACTGACATCCCCGATTTTCGATTGTGTTACCCCTGTAAGTGTCTCGCTCGCTACGCTCGCTCGCCAATAAACATCCCCGATTTTTTCATTTTTACCCCTGTAAGTGTCTCGCTCGCTACGCTCGCTCGCCAATAAACAAACATCCCCGATTTTCGATTGTGTTACCCCTGTAAGTGTCTCGCTCGCTACGCTCGCTCGCCAATAAACTGACATCCCCGATTTTCGATTGTGTTACCCCTGTAAGTGTCTCGCTAGCTACGCTCGCTCGCCAAATCAATGTCTGCCTTCGTTGCGGCAGAAGCGTATGAAGGCAATTCTTCAGTACAAATGAAGTTCGGAGTTTCTTTACTCCAGAAGATATGTCCCCAAAAAGGATGGAAAGCCCTAGATATTGGCTGTGGTACTGGATCTCTAACTGAAGTACTTGCAAAAGCTTTGGGAAAGGAAGGCAGCGTTGTCGCTCTCGATCCTGATATAGCCAGATTAAAGATAGCTCGTGAGAGCCACGCAGCTGATAATATAGAGTATCTAGAAGGGTTTGCAGAAAGGTTGCCTGAAGGAATGTACGATCTTGTCTATTCCAATTTTGTTTTGCACTGGATTAAAGATAAAAAAGCAGTTTTTGAGCAGATAAGCAAAGTTTTGAAAAAGGATGGAATGCTTGGATTGTGTGTATCAATGGAATTTGATGTTGGAGAAGTATTTTTTCCTGAATCTGAAAAATTAATTAGTAATGAATTCAAGAGTTACTTCCTCGATCAGGTTTATCTCCTAAAAATGGAAGAATTGCAAGAATATGCTTCTAAGTATTGTTTTGAGATTCAGCATTTTGACACTGAAGATGCTACCTTTACTTTTGATGATGCCAATGAGTTAATTAAGTTCCATATGACGCATGGACTTGACAATAATTTTACCAAGGATCATTTTAACAAGAAAGCAATAGAAAATTTCTACAAAGGAAATTTTGTGTTGGTAATTCCTACAGCAATGATTATACTACAAAAGCTATAACAGCAAGAATGCTAGTTTAAAATATGTGAATTGAATGTTAATATTTTTATGGTTTTATAGTTTCTAGTAGCTAGGAGTGACCAGCTATGCTGTTGAGTGTGTATATGAGAATACTGTATTTGTTTTATTCTGACTATTACTTCAGTATTGTTAAATTAAATGAATCTGTAAATTACACAGTAAAAAATGGGGTGTAACGGTACACCCTTACTAGGGTGTAATGGAACACCCTATTAAACAGGGGTGTTATGGTACACTCTATGGTGCACCATAACACCCTACTATAAAGTAGGTGTTTAATGAAACACCTTATAGTGTACCATAACACCCTATGATGTATCACAACACTTTATAGTATACTCCTAAATCCTGGTGAGAGCAACTTGTAAAAGCAGTCTAAGGAAAACCTTTTTGTTATATGATAGAATTTTGTCAATTTCTTTGATTTACTGAGTCACACTCATACCATTTGTTTATCACACACAGCCACCAGTCTTTAAAATATATTTGAAGTTCTTGCCAAAATACTACATATCTATACCATAGAGACTATTATAAAATAATTAAATGCCACTGATCCCTTTTTATTTCTGTGCTTTATCTTTTGTCTTGTATATCTGAGGACCTTGTACCCAACGTGCATATATTGAATTAGGAAAGATCGTCAAGTAAAATAAAGCCTTGATACACTTCCTTAATAGAGTTTTACCTGTAATGACCACCTGATGTCACTATAATTTTATTTGGGTTGTTCTAAATAAATTCTCACTTTTTACATTTTGAAGAGAAAAAAAACAAAAACAAAAAACTATACATGATCAACAAGTGAAGGTTCAACAATAGAAGATGACTTGAGAACAGATCTTCACTCTTCCATGATGGCACACATTCTCTACATCACATACAACACAATCTATAAGTTTTGTTGCAAGCACAGAAATATCAGATTTTCTTTCCACAAGCAGTTATACCCAGCCTAGCCATAGATAAGTATTGCTAGATATTTTAGGGGAAAATATAGGCTACTGGAAGCAACGAGAAATGTTAGAAATATTAGCAACTTTTTAAACATATTAATTTTGTTTGAGACTTAGCTAGCTGGTTTGCTGAGCTTTTCATTTTTCCTTAAACAAAGTGTAGAAATTCAAAATTTAGAATATGGTCAGAATATTCAGGGTTACACATTCAATATAATGATAATGTTATCTTGACTTCTTGCTGAAATCTGTTATTTATTTGCATACTTACTGTCCCTTTACCAGATATGAACATAACCATACAAATCTGGTAAGAATAAGCAGTTTAACTAAATAGAAAGTATCTGTATCATTGCTTGGGCTCATAGACAGTGTGTGTGTGTGTATGTTTGTGTGCGTGCATGCATGTCGTGACTTTAACACATTTAGCTGCATTTAACTTACCACATCAAACATATCAGTTAGGCGCATTGTCAGAAAGTACTTCACCTACACAAACATGAACACATACACATGCCACATAAATGCATACATATCTCCACAGGCACACGTGTAATGGGTAAAAAGTGGTATGTAACAAGATATGTTAGACTGCACTGTTACTACAGTGTGATTTAGGAAAACAGGACCAGAGAGAAGTGAATCTACTGCCAAAGAGCGAACATGACGTATCGTGATTTTATTATCCAGCCTCTACTTTTATTTAACTTCTAATGGGATCCAAGGTGTTTGAAGTTACAGAAGGAACTGTGATAGAACAACTGCAGAGATGAGTGAAACTAAGACAACTGATTTTATTCAACAGACACTTATTAAGCATTGTCAAAAAAAATCCAATTATTTTTAAATACTAATGAATTTTGTAAATATCACAGGTTCTAGCTGTTTGTTTTTTTAATATCGAATCCTCATGAATGTTGCACAACAAATTTTAAATTTAAAGGTATGTTTGGTAAGGGTCAACAAATGCACATTTCAATCTTACAGCCCTGCCTAGAAAAGTAATATGGTATTGCTAGCTTGTAAAGAGAGCTAGCCAGGCACCACTGCTTTGATCATCAGCTCAAGGACAAAATATCAATGCTAAATAAACAGCTAATAGCACTGCAATTCTAATACATGTTAGGATGTTGGCAAACTATTAGCAACTAATAGCATGGTTAGTCGTATGATGCATCACCTCATTCTAATTACCTTACTCATGCTATTAATCCTGACTACCTTAGTTACTCATGTTCAATACAAACTCACATATTATTCTATTTCACCTCTTGCTGTCACTGAGATCACAACAAATCTCTTCATCAAGATCACAGATTCCTACATGATTACACATACAAAGTATACCTATAACACTGGATACATTTCTATAATATTACAGGGCTTCAAGGATATAGACTCTGCTCTATACCATATTCTAATTACAGCACCACTCTAATAGTAGCACCATTTCGCAGTAATATTTTCTTCCTAGTTCTATTACAAACTAAACTGAATTTGGAATTATTCTGTGGTGCTTAGCCAAATATGTACGGACTCATGGCATACATAGATTTGTGGGACTATCTTCTACCTCTATCTGGGCTGAAACTACTGCTTTTTATGAAAGGGAAGCAGAGAAGATGAAATTCAGTGCTGGTCCTCCAAAATTGCCATCACTGCACGAAGATGTGACAATGTACTGATCACTTGCCGAGGTCACAGGTCCAACTCCATCCTAATTGCTAAGCTCAGACCTAATTTTAGAACCAGATCAAACCAACAATTAATGTTCTGTTCTAATAATAGATTATTTCAGAATCTGAATTATTTTGGTGCTGTAATTAGAATAACTATGATACATTCTATCAGTACATCAGTGTCATGATTTTGCAAACCATTATTGAGAAGCATAGGGTGTACACTTTCTGACATTCACATGCACAGATATATTTAGGCGAACTTGTAATCATTAAGCTTCTGTTCTCATCAAGTTGAAATCAGCTAAATATGCAATGTGCAGGTGGCTGATAACCCCACCATATGGTAAGCCCAAATCTGACTTAGGTTGCTATTACCAAACAACACTTGTATGAATACCTTTCACTTACGTCGACGAGACATCTTTAGACTGATTAGACTAAACATTTCTTCTGCTTCTGCCCTCTACACAGCCAAAGCCAAGAATAAAATTACTTTTGGTAAAGGGATAACGCTTAACTTTTAATGGGAGGGTAAAGGGTATCTTTATCCTAAATCCCTTGATACTTGATAGTCCAGCAGATAAGTGAAGATTTATGGGCGAATCGTGCCTTTGACGATACAAGCGTGAAATTTGGCACACATGGAGAGGACACCCTAAGGAAGATTTTTGGCTATAGGGCCATCGCACATTTCGCTCGCAACAAAAATGGCGGCTTTTTTAAATGGCTGCCACCCAGTATCATTTTAACGGTAGCTCAGGTTGATTCTCTTGACTAATCCTACATTTTAAAAGATGGAAATTGCAGTGGTACTATTTACAAAATGCCAGGAACTGGCCGCCATTTTCAAAATGGCTGCCATTTTCAAAATGGCTGCTATAACTTATTTTTTTGCCAAAATCTCAGATTCAAAAACCACCTAGCTTAATTAGCCATGGCAGCTGCTGACCTTGACATGACACTTATTAACATTTGCATTGACCACCCTGTGCTTGCAGCTGCAAGCTTCTAGCTAGCTGTTGCATCAGTTCTTATGTGCATGCCTTGAAGGACAATGGCCAAACTGTACAAGGTTGTGGACCCTGATGAGCCTCAAACTTCAGGTCAGTGTTTAACAACAAACTGGGATCTTTGTGTTCTGTGACAGGAAGAGACTGTTGAGATCCTGAAATGTCCAGCTATTTCAGCTCGTGGCACAGAGGGGGCAGGGTACAAGACCTTAGCGGAGAATCTTGAAGCATTTGACAGGATCAGTTGTCTGCCAGGAACCCTAAAACTGTCAAGACTGGATGAGGGTATGGGTATCGAGGCAACATTCCGGCTTCACAAGGCCAAATGGCATGACTCTTGCAGACTACAGTTTAACAAAACAAAACTTCAGAGGGCTGAGAAGAGGAAAATGCCTGATGAACCTAATCCAGAACCAAATCCCCGCAAATTCACCCATCTGAGCAGAGAACATGAACATCATTCAACGGAGACATGCTTCTTCTGTGGAAAATCTGCAGATGGGGATACACTGCGTAATGCATCAACTTTTGAGGTTGACATTCATGTGAGGCAGTGTGCCCTCAAGTTGCAGGACAAACCCCTTCTAGCCAAACTCAGTGCTGGAGATCTCATTGCCCAAGAGGCAAAGTACCACCCTCAGTGTCTTGCCTCTCTGTACAATAAAGCACGGGACACAAAAGAACCAGAATCTAGTGTGGATGATATTAACCATGGTATTGCGTTTGCAGGACTTGTCTCATATATTGAGGAGGTGCGTATGGACAGTTTCATTGCACCAGTGTTCAAACTAATGGACCTGGTGAATCTCTATCGTACCAGGCTGGAACAACTGGGAACGCACGTGACAGGGCGTATACATTCCACCAAACTGAAGAACAGAATACTGAGTTACTTCCCAGACATGAATGCTCACATCCAAGGCCGTGATGTGGTCCTCATATGCAACAAGGATGTCGGTGCTGCATTGAAGAAAGCGTGCGAGCATGATACTGACAATGATGCTGTTCATCTAGCCAGAGCTGCTAAGATAGTGAGGAAAGACATGTTGAAGATGAGGAATGAGTTTAGTGGCTCATTTGATGCCCAGTCCCAGGAGAAGTCGGTGCCAGTTTCACTCTTGGCACTAGTGTCCATGGTGTTGAATGGCACAAACATCACAACCCAGCTCAGTTCTGCATCTATGCCTCAACCAGCTATCACCCTCTCACAGCTACTCATGTACAACTGTTCAGCACACCAGAGCAAAGCTGCCACCACAGCTAGGCACAGCCAACAGAGAGAGACACCACTGGCCATATATTTGGGAACCATGATTCATACGAAAACCCGTAAACGAGCCCTTGTGGACACTCTCTTTAGCCTGGGACTGTGCATTTCGTATGATCGGGTACTGGACATATCTACAGAATTGGGGAACAAGCTCTGTGATCACTATGAAGCCATGGTAAAGGCCGTCTGTCCTCCTCAACTCAAGGGTAGTGTGGTTACAAGTGCAGCAGTTGATAATATAGACCACAATCCCAGTTCTACGAGTGCACATGACTCGTTCCATGGAACTGGAATATCCCTCTTCCAACATCCAGATGATGATTTCACTGGGGTTCAGCAGAATTTTGCAACCGTTCCAGGTGACTCCCAGAGAGGTCCCAAGAGAAAGGCAGCTCAACTGCCAAACACCTACACCAATGTGCCCCCTGTTGCTCCACTCAGACAGGTTCCTCCCATACCATTGCTCAATGGATCCAACCAAGCAGATTGTCAGCTGATACCACAAGCTTTGCAGATGGAGTATAGGTATGTTTACATCAGATACATCACACTGCATATTACTTATCTGTTTCACAGGTGGCTAGAGCAGATGAAGTCTGTGCTTGATATTGGCACCCTCCAAGGGGATGAAACTATCTCGTGGGCAGCATACCATGCTAGCCTCCAGCCATCAACATCGGAGAACAGTGTTGCACTCACTTCTCTACTTCCCCTCTTCTATGATGAGGCCAAGTCTGTAGCCATGATTCGCCATTCCATGGATGTAGTGAAAAGGGCAGTAGAGATTCTCAATCCTGGTCAGACTCCCATCATCACTATGGATCAACCACTGTATGCAGTTGCCAAACAAATTCAATGGAGTTGGCCGGAGACTCACGGCGAAGACTACTTTGTCGTGATGCTTGGTGGGCTTCATGTTGAGATGGCAACTCTCAAGACACTCGGTGACATCCTGGAGGGGAGTGGGTGGACAGGAGCACTTGTGCAAGCTGGAGTTGCTTCTTTTGGGACAGCAGATTCTTTTCTGAAGGCCTCTCATGTAACACGCATGCGACGTGCTCACCAAGTCACAGCCAGCAGCCTATATCTTCTCCTGCAAAAAGCTTACACTGAGTACAACAAAGATCTGGGTGAGGGAGATGATCCGGCATCACTGGAAGACTGGTGCACAGAAAGAGCAGCATCGTGTCCCCAGTTTCACTTCTGGTGGATCATCTTGCAGCTAGAACTCGTGGTGATGATATATGTGCGATCAATCAGAGAAGCTAATTTCCCGCTCTATATTGATGCCCTGACCAAGATTGTGCCTTGGTTCTTTGCCTTGGGACATGTCCACTATGCTAGATGGCTACCAATCCACTTGCGTGATATGATTGCACTGAAACACACCCATCCTGATGTTTACAGTGAGTTCCTGAAAGGAAAGTTCACTGTGAAGAAGACAACACACCGTTTCTCAGCTATGGCCATTGACCAGGCACACGAGCAGAACAATGCCTCTGTGAAAGGTGATGGTGGCGCTGTTGGTCTGACAGAAAACCCTGCAGCTCTGCACCGCTGGATGGTGTCTGGTCCCGAGATGGCACGTGTGATTGGAGAATTCGAAAGCTTCATTGAAGAGAGGAAGAAGACTGACACCCGGCACCATGAGCAAACCAAGCATGCACAGATGGCATTTGCACGAGATGTCAAAGCTCTTGCTGGTGCTATAGATGACATGGGCAATCCATTCAGCAAAAAAGGGAGTGATCTTCTTGTACTGGACACAAGAGACCTAGCAGATACAGCAGTCATAGACAGTCTCAACCGTATCAAGAAGCTGGGACAGGACCAGTATGACACTTATGTCAGTGAGCGCCTGGTCAGTCAGACAAAGCCAATCACAGATCCCATCCAGAGGAACAACCTTCCTCTATTCAGCCGGTCTCCTGTCCGAGAGAAATCCAGATCTCAGCAACAACTCTCATCCCTGAAAAGTGACTGTTCTCTCTTCTCTAGGTTATATATTGCATCACAGATACGTGATGGAAACCTGGATGAGTTCTTTGAACATGAAAATCAGGCTTGTCCACCATCATTATCACAAATGGGTAAGCTGAGAACTGGCACCAAGTCAGACCTGCTAGGCTGTTTGGAAGACCTGGTTCCTTCACAAGGAAATTCACCCAGCCCAAGGGTACAGGTCAGCATCATCGATGGGGCTGCTATTGTGAACATGCTACGGCCTGGTGCTGCCAAGACGTTTTCTGACTATGCTGAGCAAGTGTTCATACCACATATCATGTTACAGCAGCAGCATGTTAGCAGATTGGATGTGGTATGGGATGAGTATTCTCCTGAAAGTCTGAAGGCTGAAACTCGTAGCAAGAGAGGGAAGGGAGTTCGTAGACGTGTTGAGCCACATAATGCCATTCCTGGAAACTGGCAGGAGTTTCTCCGTATCGATGACAACAAGGTTGAGCTGTTTTCCTTCTTAGCAACTTACATTTCAGCCCTTGACACTGGCAAGCAGATAATCACCACCCATCGTGCTGAAGTCATCTGTACTCGATCCTGAGATACATCAGGTCTTGCACCATGCTCCCATGAGGAGGCTGACACCCGCATCTTTCTGCACTTAGAAGATGCTGTGAAGGAAGGGTACACCAAAGTATCAGTACGGACAGTGGACACAGATGTACTAGTCCTTGCAGTGACAGCAGCCCAACGCCTCAACACCACTGAGCTGTGGGTTGCATTTGGAACAGGAAAACGTTTCCGGCATTTAGCAGCTCATGAGATGGCAAAGGCACTAGGTCCTGAGCGATGCATGGCCTTACCTATGTTTCATGCCTTTACTGGGTGTGACACTGTGTCATCTTTTTGTGGCAGGGGCAAGAAGACTGCGTGGGACACATGGATGAATTTTGATGAAATAACCACTGCCTTCTGTGACTTAGCTGCCACTCCAGATATCAGTGTCATCAATGATTGGATTGAGCCTCTGGAACGATTTGTGATATTGCTCTATGACCGCACTAGCAGCCAGGAATCAGTCAATCAGGCTCGCAAGCAGCTGTTCACCCAGAAAGGTCGAGCAATCGATGGACTTCCCCCAACAAAGGCATCACTAGTACAGCACACAAAGAGGGCTGCCTACCAAGCTGGTCACTGCTGGGGACAATTAATGGTTGCAGCCCCTGAACTCCCATCTCCGGGTGACTGGGGGTGGAAGCGGAAGGACCCGTGCGGATGGGAAGTTCACTGGACAACTCTACCAGAAGCAACCCAGGCATGTCGTGAACTCCTCAAGTGTGGGTGCAAGAAGGGGTGCAGCAAAGGAAGGTGCAAGTGTGCCAAAGCATCACTTCAGTGCACTGCCCTTTGCCACTGTGGTGGATCATGTTCTCAGAACTAACCAACATTATGAATTTTTTTTTTTTTTAGTAGTTGCTAGCATGTTATGAAGAGTACCACATCCTTTAAAATGTAGGATTAGCCATCAGAATCTTGTTTTCAAACCAACATGTCTCTAGAAATAATAATGGATGGCGGCCATTTTGAAAACGGCTGCCATTTTTGTTGCGAGCGAAATGTGCGATGGCCCTATAGCCAAAAATCTTTCCTAGGGTGTCCTCTCCATGTGTGCCAAATTTCACGCTTGTATCATCAAAGGCACGATTTTTTCATGTATCTGCTTGACTACCCCCCCCCCCCCCCATAAAACGGCGAAGTTTTGAAATTGAGTCTGGAAAAGGGTCTTCAATGCCATAGTAACCGGTCGAATCAACTTTTTGTTTCTTGAAAAGCAAGTATTTTCGCAGGAATTTTCTCACACTTTGGAGCTTAAGTATAAAGTAAGGCTTGCTTAATGCTGTAGTTTCAGAATACACTGGGGTCAAGCCTAAAAAAGCCGTGTTTTTAGGAGAAAAGAATTCCACGCCCGCGCGTTTAAAGGGCATACGTACCATCCCACATACATATTATGTTATAGTTACTAGTGGTGTGCTTGAGCACAAATGGCGAGCGAGCCTGATAGTTAGGTAACATAAACGTATTGTTACTATGTTTTAGCTTAGTTCATGCAAACACTATAATAGCAGTTATGACCTTTATTTCAGCAAACAAGTACAAAATCACTCTCTTACCTGATTAATGATAACTTTTGTAGTATCAAACATCTGCCATTCTGATAATCTCAATCACCAGTATCTCTTGAACAAGCTTTCAGCTACGATAAAAAATAAACCAGTGTTATTATTTGTAATTTTAGCCAACAAATATGGAATTACTACTTACCTCATTCTTGAGTATTGATAACTTCTGTAGTATCATTGAAGTTACTTTGGCCATCTGAATTACCTTGAATTCTTGACAACAAGCTCCTCACCTACAAAAACAAAGACAATCAATTTTAGCACACAAATACAAATTACTTTCTTACCTCATTTTCTTGAGCAGTGGTAACTTTTGTAGTACCAATCCCCGCGCGCGCGTTTAAAGGGCATACGTACAATCCATACATACATACATATATATATATATATATAAGTTAGACAGAGGCACCGAGGAAACTACCGGATTTAGGAATCCCGAAGGCCCTGAGCTGTAGCATCCCGAGCGAAGCGAGGGTGCTACTAGGGGCCTGAGGCGTTTCCTAAATCCGGTAGTTTCCTTGGTGCCTCTGTCTAACTGATTTAGTCACTAAAAAAAAGAAGAAGCTAGCTAGGTGATACAGCCGTTCCACCACTTCTCAGGCTAACTTGATTAATGGAAGACAATTATGGACTCATTCCTGGACTTTTTATTACCAGAAATTATGTACCTTTTAAACGAGGAAACGTCTGATAGCGAACAAACCTTAGTTACTGGTCAAGTAGACCCAGCTATTCAGCAAGAGCAACTCACGAAACATTCTGTTCACGACTATAACTTGGAGCCTCCAACAAAGCGACAAAAGAGAACATTTGCTCCCAGGAAAAACGAGGATAAGGTTATGAAGGCCAAGCTTAGTGCTATACCTTCTAAGACCATGGCTGACAAAAAATACTGTGTCAATGTATGGCAACAATGGTGTGCACACATTTCTACTGAGCGGAGAAGAAGTTACCTCGGAAGTTACACCCCTGAAAGAAATATCTACCCAAGTAAGAAAACAAAACGGAGAGGAATTTCCTCCAAATTCACTTCTTCATCTTGTGGCTGGCATACAACGATACATCAGGATTGAAGGGAGACCGTCCATTGACTTTTTAAAGGACAGTCAGTTCTCCGAATTTCGAATGTCATTAGCTGTTGTAACTTATTTAATCAGTTGTAGATACTCATCACTTTATTTTACTATCAGTATTTAAAAAATAAAAATATTTCTTTGTTATATCCCTACAATTTTGAATATTATACAAATGTGTCAGAAATGTCAAGTAGCTACAATAGAGAAGGTGGAGAGAGCTAGGGTACTAAATGTCACAAGCTAGGGTTCTAAATGCCACAGGGGAGGATAATAAATGCCAACAGGAAGGACCCCGCCAATGATTTCGGCGAGTTTAAGTGTCTGTGAAAAATCAAGAACCTACCGCGTAATTGAAAATATTTGGAGCTAGTGACTAAATACATATATACATATAACATATACCCGATTTTGCATTATCCACCCCTAATACTGTCTCGCTCGCTTCGCTCGCTCGCCAATAAACCAAAATTGAGGTTTGTATGCGATTTATAAACTCCGAGACACGAGGGCGCAGCCCGAGTGGCGAGGATTTATAAATCGAAATACAAACCTAATGATTTTGGTTTATAACTATTTTATAGCCAGAACATAAACACAACGAGCAAAGTATAGCGTTAGCTATCTTAGTATTTGTATTAAAGTACCCAAACTCTTCATTATTCCATTTTGCTTTGATCTGCCTTCTACCATAATTATGGTTGCTAAGAACTATATCAGACTTTTCCCCGCTAATACATTTTCTTACGAGCATACCAGACTGTATCAGATTTATAGTTCTTAACGACAAGCGCGGTCGCTCGGGTAACGGGCTATAAATACATATAACATATACCCGATTGCATTATCCACCCCTAATACTGTCTCGCTCGCCAACAAAATGACATACATACGTCCATACATTATATACAAATAAACAAACATCCCCGATTTTCAATTGTGTTACCCCTGTGAGTGTCTCGCTCGCTACGCTCGCTCGCCAATAAACAAACATCCCCGATTTTCAATTGTGTTACCCCTGTAAGTGTCTCGCTCGCTACGCTCGCTCGCCAATTAATATATACTTCCTGTCCTTACTAGTGGTGCGCTCGAATAGGGCAAATGCATGGCGAGCGAGAAGACTCTTTTTACAGAAAAATAGGACAGAAATTACATCTAACTGATTAGGCATGAAGAGTTAACAATAACAGAATTACCTGAATAAACTTAGAAAGCAGTGGCAAAGAAGCGCAGCTTGACAAACACTTCACAATTGTTTCAAGAAGAGAGTAGCTATAAACGTTTCGGTTGTAACAGAGTTGCGTAAGGCAGTGCAGCAGGATTCTCCGCGCTCGTTAATTGAAAAATACTGGAACTGTGAACGCTTTACCTAACTTACGTAATTAGAAGCGCGGGCGAAATATTTTGACGTACGTATACATACATACATAATTGGCGAGCGAGCGTAGCGAGCGAGACACTTACAGGGGTAACACAATCGAAAATCGGGGATGTTTATTTGTATAACGTTTGGACGTACGTATGTCATTTTGTACTTTGACCCTCGCGTATTTTTGTGTTCGCTTCGTATTCGACCCCGTCCCAAATTGCACTAAACAGAATCCTCTGGTTTATCGATCAGTACCCGTATCACCCTAGCAATTGAATTGCTTACCGTTTTGAATTCTTTTGCGGGTGCAGTTAAAACTTGAAAACTTAAGGGACTTCCATTTCTATTCGAGTTAGTGGCGGTGGTAAGTCAATGCGCTCTTTGTCATGGTTATAAGCGTGCGCAAAAGAAGTCTGTAACTTTACTTGAAAATACATTGTCCACTAGACTACCGCTATGGTAAGTCTGTGTAGGTGCATGTCCAGTTGTGTCAAAGCATTGTGTGATACAACCACTACTTAGCTAAGAATATCACAAAGAAAACTTTTAAATAACGTGTATTGTTTTTTTGTTGTTTTTTTCCTTCCAAGCAGTTGCAGAGAGTTGTTATTATGGCACTGAAATCCCTTTACCCTGTATGCTAAATTTAAAAACTGGACCTCATTTTCAGTAACTTCAGTGTTAGAAGTCAAAATAAAAATAGTATAGTCTTTAGGCTCGCTCGCCATTTGTGCTCAAGCACATCACTAGTATTTATATCTGAAATCTCAATTGAACACTACTGATAGTCAGTTTCGCTCGCTTCGCTCGCTCGCTGAATTATTCTTAGTTTAATAGGAGTGGGAAGGATAAAGTTTCTCACTGCAAAGTTGATACTCTTCCAAGCAGCACTCATTAGAAGTTCATCTGGGATTACTTAGCTAGTTATATAAACCTTTACTCCACAAGTTCATCCGGGGCTAGCCACCTTACTTTGATCTCTGATGAGTATTACTGATAATGGAGTTCTTGTGATGATCTCAATTAAGACACTTTAAATTTTTAAGTTGAAAACAAATAAAAAAAATAAAAAAAAAACAGAAACTAATGTTAAATTATTGTATTATTAATCTGGCTAATTGATGAATTTGTCATTGATCAGTTTTAGCACACTTGAGAAATGAAACGGCTAATCAGTTTAATTATTAGTGACTGATATTTCTACTTTTAAATGCTTTCAGTCTCACCAGCACATAACAAATCTTCAAGTTTATCTGCAGTGTGATTTATATCCGATGTGTCCATACCTAAACTTTGGACAGTAGTTTGTTTAGTCTTGGTTAATACTTAAGAAAAAGGTTTTAACAGATAAGAAGTTTTAAGACATGACTTCAATTCTTTCTTCACTCTCATAGTTTCCATGACAATTGCATCTCATTGTTGTTTTGAAAATTGTTCTTCAAGATCTTCCTTACCTTTTGTTCACTTTTTAATCTATCTTTTAAACTCTCACAATCCAGTATTATGGAAATCAATCATCTTTTTTTTTCACCTAGCAAGTCAGTTATTGTTTTCTCCTTTGAAATTAATAGATGTATCTTGAGTACTTGTCTTCACATGAATTCATATTGTCTTTATTTTCTTGAAGTTTTAGTTGGATCCATTTCATTTTTTATAAGATTCCAGTTGTTGTTTTTTTGTAATTAAAATTTTTTTTTCTTGAGGTTGTATGGTCGATTCATATTGCTTGACAGAATTTCACCACCATTTTTTTTTTGCTATCTTCTAAATCATTATCCTTTCTTGTTCACATGTCATTGTATTCTTTGTGGTAAGACACTGATGTTTTTGTTTGTCTTTCAACAACCATTCTGTCAGTAAAGTTTAAGACATAAAATTCCAGTTTATTTTCAACTACAGTCGAACCTCCGAACAACAGCCATGCATGGGGACGAACCCTTTGGCCTTTGTAGAGAGTTTGACCTTATTTCGGAGTTTTTTGGATTAGATGAAGATCTTGTGGACCCAGAATCAAAAGTGACGTGATTAAATACATTAAATGAATCAGACGGATTCTTAAGACATTTAACAAAAAATAATAGGTCTAGTAATTGTAGGTAGTACATTAGTGGTAAAATATTGAGATGAATAAGTCTTAATTTGTAAGAAATATTATTATAATTATTTTAAATGTATTTAGTTGCACACCGTTGAACTCTTTCCAATAAGATAATGTCTTGTATTTTGTTGGGAAACCATAGCTGGGAACAGTAGGTCAGTAAAATACCTAAATCTTTCTGTTGAGTACCTGTTTTAATTGTATCATTACCGATGGTGTAATTGTTGTTAGTAGATGATGATAGGGAGACGTTCATGTATGCACATTTAGAAATATTTAAAGAAAGTTTTCAAGATTGACACCATGACAATAAATTGTCAAGATCCTTTTCAAGATCTGATTCGCATGTTGCCGTGGATCCATATAGCACACGCTGTGGTCCAAGGAGAGAGAGTGAACAAAGGCGCCGGTTATGGCCTGGAAGTGCCCTGTATCTACCGCGTGTTCGGCCCACCTGTTTATGTCTGCCGAATGAGAGAACTAGTTAATAGAGGGACATCTGTAATGAATGTAAAATTAGTATTAGCATTCATTTAGTATTATGTTTTTTATTAAGTTGAAAGGCACACAAGTCATAAATTAGTTAGGCGTGGCAAGCTAAAATTGAAAGGCTAGGCAAAATGGAGGCATCAATAAGTTGGGTGTGGCTAACTGGCCGTCCCAAGAAGTAAATTTTGTACAAGACATTACATTTTGGGGCACACAACTTGGCCGTTGTCCGGAGTAGAGAGTCAACCGTCACTTGGAGTCAAAAAATCCATTACATACATGCTGAAACTACTCCGTTCCCAACAGTCTGACCGTTGTTGAGAGTCTGACCGCTTCTCGGAGTCCCGTTGTAGGGAGGTTCGACTGTATTTTTTAGCATTTTTAATTTAGAGAGGTGTTACAACTATTTCTTTGGTAATGCTCCATGCCATTTGTTTTTGCTTCTTTACTAGCATATTTAATGTGGTAAGTTTTTAGCTGTTCTTCTGCGCCTTTCAGTTTTTTCACAACATTCTCAGCAAACATGCAACTAAATTCTAGTCTCTATCTTTCACTTCAAGTTCTTTTAATTCTATATTCTTTTCTTTATTGATAAATAAATCAGTATAATATATCTGGTTAGATTATAGTTTCTTTTCAAATTCCTTTTTTATAGTTTCTAATTGATAGGAAGTACAGTTTTCAAGCTTTTTTTTTTTGGAAATTTTCTAGATTTCTTTTATTTGCTAGAAGCTCTTGGTTTCAGCTTCCAACACAAATAAAAGGTCTTGAACAGTCTTTTTTTTTTTTTTGGCAATAATTCAGTTCTTTTCTTCATTTTAATTTCCTTGTTCCTAACCTCAAATTGATATGAAGTATTCTTTTGGCTAGTTTCAAATTTCTTCTCTTTAACTTTTATTTCTTTGCTTATAACTTTGAATTGATAGATACAAATTTTTAAAATCTTATGGCAAGCTTCCAATTCCTTTTTCTTTGTTTCCATTTCCTGATCCTTAGCTTCTGTTAGATAGTTTACGTTGAACTCTAATTGAAATGCATATTTCTCTGGCCTTTCTGCAAGTTTCCAGTTTTTTTCCCTAATAGGTGCTTGTTGTTGTTTTGATAAGATTTCAATCCATTCTAATTGTTGTGCTAAATTGCTTTGGCCAAATTTCACTTTATGCTCGTTAAATTGAGTTTACTCCAATACACAGAACTGAACTCCTGTTTTGCGAGTCCAAATCATTCTTTACTTTTTACTTTATTTATTGTCCATTTCTGTAGCATATTCTTTCAAATTTGGTGGCATAATCCTGCAGATCATCATTTCGTATTCTCTATCCTTAGCCTCATATTTATAGGCACTTATTTCAGCACTCTTTTGGAAAGTTAAGATATCTTTATCCTTTCAGCTGATTCTCATATTCTCTGAGAATATAATGTAATTCTTCCACTTTAGCTTGTAAAGCATCAGGTAAATTTTTTGCAGTTGTTCTCAATAATATAGCTTCATCTGCTGCTGCTTTGATCCCGATATTTTTACTTCTAGTTGCAAAGTATAGTATGGCTGCAAGCATTTGAAATCCTCTACAACTTTCATATTGTTAGCATGTTGTGTGATGGAGACCACTGATATTTCATCTCCAGCCACACAAGCCAGGCCATAATGAACCATACCTGGTTATTTTCCTTTGTTTGCTGTAAGACTGATATGTTTATTTTCTTTTATTTATTGATTGTTCATCTTATGTTTTACCTATTTTTATTTCATTTACACCTTTTCACACTTCATGCACCCCAGCTTTACCATTTATGGTCATCCTACATAATTTGAACCAATCAAATTCAGCCAGCTTTCAGAGACATTTCTCCGTTATCATGTTCACCCAGGATGTGGGTGTGTCAACTGGTTTTTTATATATACTGGCCGGTCGGCTCACCCCATCAGTCAGTCTTTAGTTCCGTAGTTCACAAGCCGGTTTTTAATTAAAATAAAACTTAATTAAATAGCCATAAGGCGAATTAATGAGCGTTCGGTCCTGGATTAGAGAGATATGGGCAGCCCTCAACCACAACCCCTCCTAGTCCAATTCCGTCGAGATTGCCTCTGGTGGCAGCATCTATCAGGTAGCAGTTGTCTCTCAATTAACATGGGGACAGCCATCACAACATGCTGTACATGACTAGATTCTGAGTCTTTTATTAGGTAATTTAGCAAATCCCTCAGCAACTCTGTTTGGAAGAGCAATTCTGCTTCATTCTTTAAAATGTGAAGTTTCCAGGTCCATCTTCAATTTGACACCATCATCACCCGATCACAATTCTGGAATGAGGCATAATCTAGGAAAAACAACAAGTAAAATTAAGTACAACATTACTTTAGTGTAGAAATGTGTTGTGCTTCTGCTTATTCAATATTATAAAAATTTAGCATCTCAGATTTATGTTGTTAAAACTTGGGTGCATCTATTGTAAAAAGTCAAAATAGACATTATGTATTCCCAGTTCATTTACTCACCCAGGAAAAAGGACTTTGCATAATTTTTTAGCTGTTAATTAAGAGTAATACTATCCACATAACACAAAAAAACACAAAAAAAAACTACTAGCTTCAGTACTATATATTCTTTGACTGCATGCATACTAAATTTGACTAGATTTATTGAAAGCATGTGTTATAGTTGCCAACCTACACATGCCAGCATGCCAACTAATTAAAAGATATTTTAAAGAATATGGAGGCAGTGTGTGATTATTTTCACTTCTATTTGATCACTAGGGAAGACTCTAGGAAATTGAAACTATAAATTATTTCTAATATTATTAACTATTATGAGAGATTATCAGCAATGACTGAGAAAAGCTCTGCAGTGTCAAAACTATAACTAAGAATAGTTACTTCATCAAAATAATATTATATTACATTGTACATATAATTTGAGTTGATTCTTGTACAGGATTTACTTTGTGAAATTAACAAGAATTGCCATAAAGAATTAGTATTTTAATGAATGTATGTTTTCTATTTTTGGTAGCTCTATAATACAAAATATCAATTTATTATAAGCAAATACCTTGTTAATTCTTTTTTCATCATAATAATGATAAGAGAAAGTATCCTCTGTAGGAAACTAATAGAAAACGTGTTTATACAGACAGAGGCATAATCAAGGTGATATAACTAGGCTGGTATTCTTGCCATTGGTGCACGACAAGTTTATTAATACATATATTATATATATTTGTGCACTAATTAGTTCAAATTGTCCAATCAGATTACTCTATTTCATGGTGAATATATTTCTTACATCCATTCTTTTTTGGGCAGCCCTAAATCCCAACAGAAACATTGAAATTTCACAATTGCAGGACTACTATTTCTCTTCAGTGTTGTCATCAAGTCATTGTCATTATGTAAGGGTTGTTAATTTCAAATGTATATAATATAGTGCTGCTAAATTCCAAAAAAATAAAGTTCATAGTGAGTTCTCTTTACTCGTATAGATGGACTGTAGTCATTTGTAATAATATTTCTACTTACAATATTTAATTTATTGGCTAGGTAGAGAAGCTCTAAGCATGGCTAATGTAAAAAACGATCCATTCCTCCCATATGATGGCTTCAAATTCATAGTTTCCCACCTCTAGTTCTAGTGCAGTGTTTAGCAACACACGGAAAGTTGAAATGTATTAGACTTTTGATAGTATGTGAAAATCAGTGTATTTTAAGGGTGCTGAAGAGAAGCACCTTCCAACCTTTATTTATCTAAAATCCCTAGTCACAGGTTATAAGGTTTGTAAGGGTTCCCATTCTTTTTGTCTATCAGGTTAGTTCACCAATGACCCTTCTTGCCAAGTGATGGAGGTCTTAGGACTTATTCATGGATATATTTTCTTGGTATTTATCATTTAAGAACTCATTGAAACATGACGTGAAATGAGATAAGATTTAATTAAAAGAAATATAGCATTCAGCTTTAAATAAATAGTACATGCTGTACTTTAAATGTTAAAAAAAATTATATATTACGGCAATGTTAAAGTTTTCCCAATAGAATATATCAGAAAAGAAATCTAATTCTTCAGTCAATGGTAGCATATGCCTGCAATCATCTAAATTTCTTCAAGAAAGCAGTGAATGCTATTCAGCATTAGATAGAGTTCTTATGGATTCTTGCCCTTGAGACACTGGAAATAAGATCAAAATTATCAGAGATGAAGAAAGCACATTGAAACAGTTAAAGCTAGTCTTACAAGCTATTAGTGCAAGTGATGATTGCAACAGAGAAGTATTTCCATTTCTCTGCCAGTATTTATTTGGTTTATGCAGTAAATCTGGCCATTTCATTCCACCTACTTCTACTGAGTGTGAGAGGCTTAAGAATTCCATATGCCAGAGGGAATGGGAAACTGCACTGCAGTTTGGATTTGAACTTCCAATACGTACGGCATACGTACCATCCATACATACATATATACTAGTGATGTGCTTGAGCACAAATAGCGAGCGAGCCTGCCTTGTTAGGTTACATAAAACTGTTTACCACTGGTGTCACCTGGTTCTGCCTCCCTTGTTATGGAGAATTCTCTGTAAGATTCTGTTAAACTTAAAAATTATTCCTTGACAAGGTAGAATTAGCTAATGGGTATTATTAATTAGTATTTATCATGCTTTCATCAATTTTACATCATTTATTTACTAATATGTCAATTTTTTTTATTAAGTACATTTAAACTAACTGAACCCCACCCAATATTGTAGGTGTGGCAGATGTGACTGCTTGATTGGCCACTTTAAAATTGCTTTCTACACCTATGTATTGTTACATAATATACTTTAGCTTAGTTCATGCAAAAAAGTAAATAGTAGTTGAACAGAATTACTCTCAATTTCAGGAATAGTGATAACTTCTGTAGTATCCAATTTAAGCCATTCTGACTACCTCAATTACAAGTAACTGGTGAACAAGCTCACAGCTCTACCAAAAAAAACATAGCCAGAGTTATTTCTAACAAATATGGAACTACGTACTTACCTCAGTTTCTCCCAAGTAATGGTGGCTCCCTTGGTTTTAATTTTTAGCCACTCTGGCTGCCAGTGGCACTTGACAACCAATGAGCGGCATTTAGCAGCCCCCAAAAATGACGAGGTTTTTCAAATTACGTTTGGTCATAACTAGTGATGTGCTTGAGCACAGATGGCGAGCGAGCCTAAAGACTATACTATTTTTATATGAATGATATTGACTTCTAACACTGCAGCTACTGAAAATAAGGTCCAGTTTTTAAATTTAGCATACAGGGTAAAGGGATTTCAGTGCCATAGTAACAACTCTCTGCAACTGCTTGGAAGGAAAACAACAACAAAACAATACACGTTATTTAAAAGGGTTTTTTTGTGATATTCTTTAGATAAGTAGTGGTTGTAACACACAATGCTTTGACACAACTGGACATGCACCTACACAGACTTACCTTCGCTTCGCGGTAGTCTAGTGGACCATGTATTTTCAAGTAAATACTGTTGCGCACGGCTTATAACCATGACAAAGAGAGCATTGACTTACCACCGCCACTAACTCGAATAGAAATGGAAGTCTCAAGTTTTAACTGCACCCGCAAAAGAATTCAAAACGGTAAACAATTCAATTTCTAGGGTGATACGGGTACTGATCGATAAACCAGAGGATTCTGTTTAGTGCAATTTGGGACGGGGTCGGCCACATAACTAACACAAAAACGCGAGGGTCAAAGTACAAAATGACATACGTACGTCCAAACATATATACAACTAGTGGTGTGCTTGAGCACAAATGGCGAGCGAGCCTGATAGTTAGGTAACATAATATTAAGTATTGTTACTATGTTTTAGCTTAGTTAATGCAAACACTATAATTGCAGTTATGACCTTTAATTTCAGCAAACAAATACAAAATCACTCTCTTACCTGATTAATGGTAACTTTTGTAGTATCAAACATCAACCAAGCTCTCCGCTATGATAAAAAATAAACCAGTGTTATTATTTGTAATTTTAGCCAACAAATATGGAATTACTACTTACCTCATTCCTGAGTATTGATAACTTCTGTAGTATCAAATTGAAGTTACTTTGACCATCTGAATTACCTTGAATTCTTGACAACAAGCTCTCACCTACAAAAACAAAAGACAATCAATTTTAGCACACAAATACAAAATTACTTTCTTACCTCATTTTCTTGAGCAGTGGTAACTTTTGTAGTACCAAATTTGAGTCATTGAGACTATTTGAATTTACCAGTCACTGTTGACAACAAGCTCTTAGCTATTAAAAAGAAAGGCCAGAGTTATTTTTGCATATTTAGCTAACAAATATGGAATTAGTACTTACCTCAGCATCCCTCGAGGTAGTAGCTTCCTTAGCATTAATACTTTACATACGTTTTTTCAGAATTAGTGACAGCTCTCTTCGTACTGACTACAGGTGGCTCTTGACAACTAACAAGCCGCACTTATCCGGAAAAAAGGCGAAGTTTTGAATTTAAATCTGGTAAAGGGTCTTCAATGTCATAGTAACCGGTCGAATCAACTTGTTGTTTCTTGAAAAGCATGTGTTTTCGCAGGAATTTTCTCACACTTTGGAGCTTAAGTATAAAGTAAGGTTTGCTTAATGCTGTAGTTTCAGAATAAACTGGAGTCAAGCCTAAAAAGCCGTGTTTTTTTGGAGAAAAAAGTTCCCGGCGCGCGCGTTTAAAGAGTATACGTACCATCCATACATACATACATATAACATATACCCGATTTTGCATTATCCACCCCTAATACTGTCTCGCTCGCTTCGCTCGCTCGCCAAATAAACATCCCCGATTTTCGATTGTGTTACCCCTGTAAGTGTCTCGCTCGCTACGCTCGCTCGCCAATTAATTATGTTACTATCCGCTTGCCATACGCGCGCCCCCACCCCAGTCCTGCAGTCGAATGAATTCCGATTGAAAACGAGATGTCCCCTCCTCAGGTGGAAAGATAAATTTTCAGTAACAGTCTTGTTAACAATGGAACGAAGCTCCTCTCTTGTAGATGGGAAGAAATTAAGGATGGTGTGGTTGAAACTGGGATCTCTGCTAATGGTATTTCTGATAATCGCAGTTTGGGTGCTGTTGTCTCTACCTATCATTTTCTATCATCTACCAGTAAATGAGGTAATAAAATACACTCCTGGCTATGATTATCTACAACACTGAGATTTTTAAAACAAATTTGAATTATACCATAATATTTATTTATAATATTCAACCATCAGTCAGTCAGCAGTCACTAAATTTTTTTTTTGGTATCTTCCTGTAGGTCTGTGTGCCAGTTAGTCTATTTGTCTGTCTGTCTGCCTTTAATCACTATGAAATTCCAAGTGCATTATTTTTTTACCTGATCAAATTTTTTGTGTCACTCTTTGAGGCATTTGTGGATTATAGCAAAAATGTGTGCAAAAAACAACCAAAGTTGGCTGATCTCTATCAAACTGCCTGGATATAATAATATTCAATATAATGTATTTGTGGCTGAAAAGCATTACTACTTGTTTCACACTTTTTACTTTACAAACAGGTCCTTAAAATTAACCATTTCACAATCAGCTATAAAAGACAGCGGCAACTCCAAGTAGTCTTAGCTAGTTTGTTCACTGTTAAGGATAACTTTCCTTTGGTGTTAAATAGGAGGCGCTGCCTGGACATCCCACTTTAAAGCTTTATAATGCCTCCATAGTTAGTCATTACTAAAAGATATTTGAAATGAAGAAACTAAAGGATATTAGCTATTATTATTAATTATGCTTACTTGTTATAAAATGCATTGGTGTGGAAGTTATAAGGGCTCAAAGTGGGGTGTCCAGACAGCGCCTCCTGGTAAACACCTCACGAGGTGTTATTTAAGCACCCCGTTTTAACAGTGTTTAGTATGCTATTTTGAAGCACATCAGTGACTGGTGCTTAATGATGGATCATGTCCCTCTAACTGTTTACAGTATTCATTCAATACGACAGGTAGTACCTTTTTACAGTATACGGTATATTCAGATATGTACAGACTTCCAAATGGGTTTTTAATGCATCATTGAGATTGTCTTTTTGCTACATTGATCATGTAATCAAGTGTTAAAAAAAATATATATATATATATATATATAATAATATAGCTAATTGGAATCACATATAGTCCGCATACTTTAGTATTTATATACTGTACTGCTGAGAAAAACAACATTTTATAGATATTAATTACAAATACCAGCTGGCAATATCCCCAAATAGGGTTTTTTGTAATGTGCAGGTGTTTCAATGAGTAAATACATTGCTATAACAGAATTGCATGTCTTTCTTTTGAGATACTATTAATATGTACCTATTATTTTGTTAGAAAGGAATTAATACTTCTAGAGTAAAAAACATACTAATTTGTTTCACACTACTAAATAAAATTATAGCTGCATCTCTTCATATTAGCAGCCAAGCAATATAATTATAAGAAAAATTAATAAGACATTTCAACTTGTCCTCAATAAAAAAAATTTTTTAAATAACTTGAGTTTAATTTAGTTTAATATATTACTTTAGCTGTTTAATCGAGGAGAAAACTTGCATTTTGTTTTTTTTATAATATACAGCCAATAGTAAAAAAAAACACTATGAAAGGAAGTATGATTCCAGAAAGTCGGCACACAACTAATATAGGCTTTCACTTTTAAGTCCCACAATTTAGGAGGCAATAATGTTTCAGCCATCTAATTGATACATATATTTATCATAAATACTGCTGCTGTAATTATTTTTAATTCCTTAGAATGACTGAATCAGAGAATTACTGCAGTAATAAATTAATTAGTCCCCTTTCCTATCCTACCAACACGTTTTTAGTCTTCTTTTCTTACAATTATATTGATTTAGAAATTGACGACTAAATTTCATTTCTGGCTTGCCATTTCTCTTAGTGAATAACAATGACTTCTATTATATATAATACTTATTACATGAGTCCAAGTGTGATATGGCAAAATATTTCACGAGCGAGCAAGTTAATTTATTTCACGAGCCAGTGGGCGAGTGAAAATGAAGCCTGAGAGTGAAATATCTAGCCATACCACTCTGACGAGTTTAAGAAGTGGTTTATTCCATGCTAGATATCTTCACTGAAATAGTTTGTGCTAAGAGTTCTCACAGGTCACATACCTAAATATAACATTGTGAAGATATCTAGCGTGGAATATTATATATTATATATATTATGTATGTATTACTTCCAACAACCTTCACTGCTGGTTATAAGTAGTAGATACTAATTTTTTTATTATGTTATACACTTTGTAGGGTGCATCAGGTGAAAAAATGATTCTCATTGGTAATGATACATGCTCAAAGTCATCACAATCTCTTAAAAAGGATAACGCTTGCTTTGATGCTCTGAATAGAGCTCTTTTAAATTATTGTCCACTAGACAATGGGAACAATATTGAGATTTTAAAAGATGAAGAAATCAAGGTGATACAGTTACAGCAAGGTTTACAATTGATTGAGGCAAGCAAGAGCTGCACTGAAGAGGTGATTCCATTTCTCTGTCAGTACCTGTATGGCTTGTGCAGTGATTCAGGTCATCTCGTTCAGCCTTCCTCTACTCAGTGTGAGACACTTCAGAATTCCATATGTCAAAGGGAATGGGAGGTCGCATTACAGTTTGGATTGGAACTTCCTAATTGTAACAATTTATCCTCTCAAGTTTCATGCTCTTCGACAGTCAATGACCAGGAATATCTCGTAGAAAATTTTACATTTGGTATGGCACTACTTCTACATGTGATTACAAAAATACTGCAAAATTATTTTACAGCAGTATTCCCTGTTTATAGAGCCACATATTTTGTTTATAAAATTATAACGGAGATTGTAACCCCTTTTTATTTCTGCTCTGGGTTTTAGCAAAAATCTGAACATTACTTCAGGTTAAAAAGGTAATATTTTTGGCTCTATTAACAGAGGATACTGCTTATAATAATTAAATTACTGAATCATGTGTGATTTGCTAGTCAAATTTCTATATCTTCCTCTTGTTTAACATATAATTATCATTTAGGACAGTCTCTCAGCTTATCTATGATGCGGTTACATTTTTTTTGTTCTTTTTAATTAAATTACCTAGATAAACCCCATAGTATTATGAATAGAAACCTGTACAGTGTATATATTATATATATATACATATGTATGTTTCTATTCTAGGTATCTTCACATAGTATTTTTAGGTTTATGACACGTAAGATCTGATATCCTACTGGGTGTTATCACATGGTGAATTGGCAAGCTCATTGCCCTCAAAATTTGAGTGATGAGCTTACCAATTCAGTGTGTGACAAACCTAGGAACTAGTAAACTAGTAAGCAAACTGCCTAGTTTACCAGTTCCCAGGTTTTTATAGTACCTTCTCTACAAAAACTGCTATCCAACTGGGTCAAAGCAGCTGCTAAAATATCAGCTAGGGGTGTGGGGAGCCCATATGAACTATAACACTCAGAGTGTTACAACCAACTTTAGAGCTGAGTTATAGGTACCAACCCTATACAAACTACTGCACTGAATATATCTAACATAGAATAAATCACTTATTACACTCATCAGAGGTGATATGGCAATATTTTCACTCTCAGGCTTTATTTTCACTTGACTCCGGCTTGTGAAAATAAATTAGCCTGCTTCGTGAAATATCATACTATAATATATAAAATGTTTAAAAAGTTCATTTCTTACAATGGGCCCACTTAAATGGCAACTTGATTGATATTAGCTAAATCTCACACAAATGATTTATGTTTTATAACTTCATATTATTATTCAAAAATTCCACATCACTAAACCTATGGTGGTTTGTTCGACACTCAATTATACCATATATCTTGAATTTTTCTGCAGCTTGTTGTGCATATAAAATTTATGTACTCCTATTAACTATGAAATCTAATATATAATATTTGATCTTAGGTGACAATGAATCACAAATTAAACAAGAAGAAATAGAAATTCAAGCATTTCAATGTGTTCGGGGTTTCTATCGAAATAATGAATCTAGCCCATGTATACCAGACTGCCATATTTGGACCCAATACGAGATCACTTTGTCCTTGTCTATAGATGTGATTGTGTGGATCTCGGCATTTTCTGGATTTGTATCAGCCGTTGTTGTGATAGTCATATCTATTATCCGACGGAGCAGCATGTGAGTTAGTTGCACCTAAGATCAATATGATATAATATAGATATATCTGGGGGGGGGAGGGGGGGGGGGGGGTTCTCCCCATACATTACAATAACTAGTGATATGCTAGAGCACAAATGGCGAGCGAGCCTACAACTACACTATTGTTAAACGATTCATTGTAACTTCTAACACTCAAGCTACCAAAAAAAATGTAGAGTTTTTAAAATATGTATTACGTTAAAGGCATTCAATGCCATAGTAACCACTCCCCGCAACTGTTTGAATTGAAAAAAGAGAAACAAAATCAAGTCACGTTATTTAAACTTTTTCTTTGTGATACTCTTAGTAGTAGTTGTAATGCACGATACTTTGACACAACTGAACATACCTACACAAGACGTACCTTCGTGGTTAGTCTAGTAGACAGTGAATTTTCAGGTAAATACTGTTGCGTAGGCTTATAACTATGACAAATAGCTCATTAACTTACCACCACCATTAACCCGAATAGAAATGAAACTCCGGTAAGTTTTTGAGTTTTAATTGCATCCACAAAAGAATTCAAAGCGGTTAACAATTCAATGTCTAGGGTGATACGGGTAATGATCGATAAACCAGGGAATTCTGTTTAGTGAAATTAGGGACTGAGTCAATCACCGAACTAACACAAAAATGCCAGGGTCAAAGTACAAAAATGACATATGTACGTCCAAACATATAATATATAAACAAATATCCCCGATTTTCAATAGTGTTACCCCTGATAGTGTCTTGCTCGCTCGCTCGCCAATTACATACCACTTGTCCTTTAATATGAATTTCTTAAATTTTCAGAAATCAATATTATATTTAGTATTATATTATTCAGGTTAACCTTTCCATCTGTTTTTATCATATACATGACAATAGATGTGTTGGTGATAGGTAAGTTTGCATACATTCAGTATTATTATGGTGACATAATTATCAGCCATTTGCCATTACCTTCATGATTGTTGTTATCTTTAATGACTAGCGATCTTCATATTATTGTGAAATAATTTTGATGCAGCTTTTTTTGTACTTGTCATGTACATGGATCGACCTGGTTTATTTTGCTCATCAAGGAATCTGATAACAAGTATCCAGAAAATCACTCCTTTTTGCGTTCTTTCTGGTAAGTTACAATTGAGCTGAAACTACTTGCTGCTGTAAACTAATGAATTACATCATTATATATTATAGTATGCAGTGTACTAAATTGTGGATATATTATTTTCCCATAAAATTATATATTATTTCTAGTGGAATGCAGGGTTCCCTCAGTAATTAACTTACACATGACAGGGTTGCTGCCAGCATGCACTAGTCGAGCTGAGGTAAATGAGGAGGTTATGTGGGTGTACATGTTTTGCGACATGTGGAAAACAAAGTCTGCCAATTTTTGTCTCCAACTTCCCAGAGACCATTTTAGAATGCAGTATAGCGATTTAGCGCACATAAGTAAGAAATATATCATGAGTACCTTAACAGAATAGGAAGGGAAAAAAAACACAAAAAATGGCGGGTTATAACAGAGAGAGAAGAAGAGGACTGTTTGCCATTGTCTCAGCCATAGGAGGCGGAAAGTGGAGACTCAGAGGGCTCTAGCCTCCCAACTTGGATAGGTAGGGGGAGAGCCCCCCAACTTTCGAATAATGATAGCCATTGCACTGTTTTTATTACAAGCATCTAATAGCAGTGTACACAATCACCATTCAATTTTACCCACCAATAGTCTCTTATTGTGCCATCACTGTTAGACTGCATGAATTCACATTAACCGCAGCATAGAAAACCTAAGGCAGTAGTCAGTATTAGATGTGTGGTAAGTATACTGACCACTCATTATAAGGTATAGCATCAGCTTCTAGCTGGCTAACTCCCAACTATGCATCCACAGCAGTGATATATCCACAGCAGCGTCATTATCCATAGCAGCGACACTATCAACTGCAGCAACACCATCTATAGAGTTTTCTACTGTCAAATCCACACAATTCATCCCAAAAATCAATTTTCGGTTGAGCTAAAAGACTAAGACAGGATTAAAGTCTGTTTGAGACACTGGCTAAGAAAAAAATGTGGCCTGTCTCAATAAATCTGAGTGTTTTAATTAATTAAATTTAATAACCTAATGTTTCTATAATTGAGCCCCTTCCCTCCCCCCCCTCCCCCTCCTCCCAACTTTTAACCACTTCAGCCGCCTATGGTATCAGCTAAATAATACATTGTACTGTCAGAGTACTGATAGGGATTATCCTGAGGGGTCATCTTCATATTTTGGCACACATGGCATTGATAGGAACTAGACTTGATAATATAACTCGCAAAAAATATTATATATAGATGTTTGTGAGTTGGGGCACTTGTTTTTAAGCGTGATGTGGATTGAATTGAAAGAATAGAGAGCTATTCTGGGGATTTTGCCCGACTAATTTTTTTTTAATTTGAATACAAGGAGCTAGAGGTCAAAGGGCATGCCAGGAATTCTCTTTTTTATACCTGGACCTTCAGAAGGAGTTGAGAATGTGGTAAACGAGGCCACAGGTTTTGCTACGGATAACAGCATTGGATTATAAGCATGACCCTACGTTAACAATTAGCTTTTTAAATGAATATCACCACTTACTTTACAACTCGCCATATGGTGCACAATCCTGGTTTTTGTGAGTAATTTTGACAATCTTATGTAGCCTGACTCTATACCAACCAATAACCAGTACGGGAAGGGGGGGGGGGGGGGAGAGAGAATGAAGGGGTCCAGGAATAGTACAATACAAGGACTTATTCGTAGCACCCCAAAAGGAAGCTCTAATTATTATCAAATTTCAACACTTGTAGTAGCCAAACAACATCACCACCACCTCTAGGCTTAAACTAGCATGCAGTGATTCCCACTCTGTGGATGTAATGCAATGTCACGCTGTATCAAAACACGGGGATGCTGCAAACAAGTTGTATGTTCCTCGATGCTTTCCTCAACCTTAAGGTCTGGCTAAGCGAGACTAAACGGTATCTATCACCATTACTATCCTTGAAGAAAATGTTAGTGTGGTTTGCTCTTGTGGAGCGTAAATGTAAGTAACCTTATATTCAGTATGGCCAAGTACTGCCAATATTTGACACCAAAAATGCTAGCAGTGTCAACTCAAGTTCTAGTTTTATTAGCTAGATAAAAAATTCATAGTATGGCTATGACATTTATGTGCATTGTATTAGTGAGCATGACAGCATGAACACAAGGTGCTTTGTTATTCACCTAGCAATAAATTGTTTCAGGCAAAACAGCTGCAAATGCTTATAAATCTGTCTGCTGTGATTTTTTTTAAATAATATACAGTGCAAGGAATGGGATTTTAGTTGTTAGGAGCAGTTATTTATTCTCTAATTTCATAGACACAGAAAGCAGTGATCAAAATTTTTAACCATTTCTTCTTTCCTTCCTTAGGTATGGTATTCATGTATTGTTTAAATCAGACTTGGATATGGTGGTTCTTCCACACTTCTTCATTTTTTTGGAAGGTTGTCTTTCCGTTTCACTCTCGATCCTTTGAAGTATCTGGCAGAATAAAGCACATTCACATTTCTTGTGCAGTTATTGGTATAGTTCTGCCGTTTATTCCTATCATAACGTCAATGAGCAAATTTGCAGCAGATGTACACGGTCAAGCAAACAATGAGAGTTCTCCTGGAGAATTATTCCTATCAGGAGGTTTAGGATTTACTTCTGCAAGATTTCCAGCACTTATTTGTGTGGGTTCTAGCAGGAATGCAGTATTTTATTCTTTGGTCCTGCCTATTGATTTAATTCTAGCCATTGGTTGTACTCTTCTTCTGATAATCTTCTGGTCTGTTCACAAAGTAAATACAAATAGTTACCAGGAATCAAGTCATTCAATCAACACCAATGTTTTTATAGTCACTAACATTGTGGTGGGATCAGATCACTGTTAGCCTAAGAGACGCAGTTGCGCTGCCACCAGAGTTTCAGGCTAGCACCCAGCAAGCTAAGTCACATAACAAAGCTAGGCTCTTGAATTCTCCAACCCATGGGTCTAGTTAGCAAGGCCCTAAGCCCAGTTTCTTGATGTTGTCACAGTTTTAAGGAGATCTTTCAAGTTATGCTGCAAACTGAGAACTGAGGATATAGGAAAGTGAATGAATGATACATACATACATGTAGGTGAATAGTGAGCAAGTGTGTGTGTGTGTGTGTGTGTGTGTGTGTGTGTGTGTTTGTTGTGTTTGTGTGCATTTAGTCTATACATAGCATGAAAAGATATAATGTGAATAAGTTGTCTAGTCTATACAGAACATGAGAAGATGTAATGTATAAGTAAGTTGGTATATCAGGGAATAGGTAAATAGATGTAGGTAAGGGTACTGAAAGTAAATAATAATTATTCAATTAGTTAATATTGTTATGTGGGGTGATATCACACCACAAACATGCATAATACATTTAGTAAAGCTTTGCTGAAAGGAAGTAGCTATCTAATTGAGATAAACATTTGTTGACTCCTGTATGGGGTCCTACTCATCACTACCAGTAGAGAATAAAATGGTACTTCACAATCTCTAGAACTATGTGTATGTGTGTGTGTGTGTGTGTGTGTGTGCATGTGTGTGTGTGCGCGTGCAGCTCTCTGTTATGAATGTTTTACATAGTCTATCTAGTCAACAGTTATTTGTTATGCATTTATTTAAACTATGAGTACTGTAATGGGAATTTGTTTAAACTATGACCTAATTCTCTTCAAGGAGTGAGTACTGTAATGGGCAGGTTAAAGATACCTTGTAGCAGGATTGCTATCCCAGTGTGAACTACAGTACTTGCGATTTTCCCTTGAGCTCTCACAGTGTACTATATTTTAGTGAGAATGAAAACATTTAGCTAATTCTTGTAAAATTCATAAGGTGACTCAAATAATGACTACGAACTGAATTAAGAAATTTTGTGAATTTTTTATTAGCTATCTACTCAATTCTACTTATATGCATATCACTTGTGAAGTACTTTTCTTGTACAATTCATACAGCAAAACTCATTAGTATTTGACTATTGAATGAATAAAAGTAATTTTTATGATATAGATAACAATCAGTGCCCTCCACCCTCTCATATTAGTGTTCGTTAAATTTGAAAATTTGAATATCATTACATTTAGTAGTATCACCATGATACATAATTTGTATGTATTAATATTGTATTTTTATAGCAACAAACTAATAATATGAAATCACATGAGAATTCCAATCCATTCAAATTTGGAACTGCAGAGAAGAAAATTCTGATAGTGACTTGCTATTACATTGTGCTGTCTACTGTAGCATTAACTGCATTCACACTATCAACAAGAGATACCCCTGCATTGGTGAGGAACATCGGGCTTTACTTCCTTTGTGAGCAGAGAGGACATGATCCTGAGAATCCGTGCTCTCGTGATTACATAAAAAATTCAGATTCAGTTTTGACAACTCTCTCTTATGTCTTGCTGAGTTTGTTTCCCGTGGTGAACTTGATTTATGCCATTAATATTAGAGAATTGAAAGAGTTTATGCAAAAGATGAAGTCCACAAAGAACAAACGATTTAGCTCAAACACACAAAGCACCATGAAGTACTTTTCTGCCTCAACATGACTGCAATAACTCTCTTTCATTGGAATTATTATGAACTGTTGCTTTTGCTTTACATATATGTATTGTTCATATTTGGCTGATATCATTATTGATACTTTAAGCATTATATAAAGAGAGTATAATAAAGCTTGATTTTTTCTCACTTATTTTTGTAATATTATTTTAGTCATTACAACGTTGATGTTTTTTTTGTTTTTTTATCTCCCTTATAGTAATTTTCACATTTGATACTGTATTTAGTAGATGTCCTCAGACCTAACTGTATCTTGTTACTATTAGCTTCAGCAATACAGGTTTAGCTTGAAATGAGTTCAAAGACTTCACTTTATACATAACTTGGCCACTACCGCAGAAATTTGCTGCTTCTATTAGCTAATTCACATAAGTTCTTAAGCAGTACAGAAAGACTTACAATAACAAACAATTATATATACCACCACCAAGAAATTCCATCTGTCATTTCAACACCATAACTGATTACACCAGCCAGATTTACCACTACTTCAGGTCAAAAATTATAGATATAAAATGTGTCTTACCAAACTGCTATACTGGACTAGTACATTGGCCTAGCACAGTCTCGCCAGCCAGACTCTGTTTACCAAATAGCTCCCGTTTTTTCGCGGAGGGGCTGCGCGCGCAAGAGCCAGATCCTTTACCCAACCGCAACTTTCAGACTACTACTATCTCTCCTAAACTACGAGCACTTTCGTTAGGAATGACACTTCTAGAATAGATTTTGTTGTTGCTGTATTTAAAATAATCAAATGATATAGCTAGCTAGTAATTCTACCATAACGCAATCGGACAAAGTTTGTTTGTTTTTCCACTAGCTAAATTTGCCTAGGTAGGATTACCAAACCATAGAGTAAGGGTGAAGACAGGTGAAACGCGCAGTGTAAACCGCATTCAGAGTTTTCAGCACTTAATGAAAGTGGGAGGGCCTGGGAAACGATGCAGTCTGCTACGAATAAAATTGTGTGCAAGTTTTTTTTTGGGTGCATTGTCGATCTCCAGGTTGTAACTTAGTCTTGCGTGGCCGACCCTTTTCCCTGCTGTTTAAAGGTGCAACAACTTGGATGACATAAAGAGTAGCCATTTTTTCTATAAAATCCATCACTACATTCTTGAGTTCCATTACTATTCAAAATTTCAGTATCAAAATTGTATTCTGTATTCTGTATTCTTTTATTTCCCTCCCCGCGCGAGCGGATAATAAAAGGGAAAAGGGTCGGCCACGCGAGACTAGTTGTAACTGTGAATCTGGAAAACTTAGGGAAGATGACTTTTAGGCAACAGTGGAAGAGAAGTATTCAATATGCAGTATTGTGTGCCCTGGTCTTGCTTGTGTGGATTTTACTCTCTCTTCCAGTATTGTTCTATCACTTACCTTCTAGTTCGGACTCTGAAGTAAGCATTTAAACCAAGTAGCTAAATATCAGCTATAAGGAAAGCAATATAATTGTTCAGTTCAGAGCAATGAAATAATCTTGTTTATCGCTTGATAGCTGTCATTCTATATAAATGTAATTAACATGTTCTTAAAATAGAGGGGAAATTGTTATGGTATTTTTATGAGAACAGCAAAGTTTTCAGAGAGTATTGGTTGGTAGATGAATATGCAAGATTGCTTGCAGGATAATTTGACATGGTGATATCAGAGAAGTTGTAAGGTATCCCTAAAACTTGTATCCACATTGAAAAATGCCGATGTTTAGCCACACACGCATACACACACACACACGCATACACATACTTCTCAGATATATAAACAATAACAGAAGCTGTTATTCTGATTTCTGTCAAACTTGAAGCACCAACACAATAATTATGATAACACTTTACTTTCAGTTTCAGTTTCTTTAATTGCTGCAGTAGTTGTTTTTACTGAAACTTACTGGAGCATGAACAATAGGGCATAGAACAAATATTAACTACATTTAGAATCAATGAAATACATTAGAAGTAGCTATGACCAAAACTCCATTGCCACGCAAGGTGGTATATGTCTCCATAATATATTATTCTGTGGCATATAGCTAACAACTAAGGCCACTTTAGAGCTTGTTGGTCTCCCTAGCTCTAATGTAACAGCAGTCTGTAAGTATAATACTAAGGCCACATGTTTAGCCCAGATTTCTTATAATGGAGCCTTTCGATCTGTGTCCTAATATGGGAAAAGAAGGGGATGAATTCTAATTTATTTGCGTATTGGTGACTGGACAAAGCAGACTACTAACAGGAGTAATTTGTAAAATTAGAGGTGAAAAGCTAAAGAATTCAAGGCTTAGCACATATAGCTTATTTGTAGCACACGTTTTCCTTTCCTTAGCTCATGGCTTATAATCTGTACCATTTCGAATGTACAATATAGCTTTGACTGGCTCACTCACCATTTGTGCAAAAACATAGATATTATGTATAAAATGCATAGATAAAGCAAAAAAAAGTTTAATTTGATTGCATTTTTGGAATTAATATGACTTTCCATTTATGTGTACTCCGGCCACCATTGCAGAATGACCACTTAAATCAAACTTTAAATCAGTCAGTGTGTTCTTCCACAATTCAATATGAAGTTAACACAGGGATTTGTACTTCTGAACTGTACAGTATCCTGGAGTCCTCAAACTGTATTGAAGACCTCCATAGACCTATTTTAGTAATAGAGAGTGATGCAAACAGAATTGATCAATTAATTAATGGCTTGAATTTACTGGGAACATCACAAGACTGCCGAGAAGAAGTGATTCCCTTCATGTGCTTATACACACTCGGACTCTGCACTCATTCAAAACTGCATATCCAGCCTAGTTTAAGTCAGTGTGAACAGATTCGAGATGTGACTTGTAGAAGGGAGTGGTCCAGGGCTCTAGAATTCGGCATTGGTCTACCAGACTGCTCAACATTTCCCAAACAAATAAGACTTTGTGATAATTCAACAAACAGTACCATTGTCATGTCAGGTGAGTAAATGATGTGAACAACTTTAGCCATTGCTTGACAATCTGTCCGAATCAAAAGTTTTGTTATTTGCTATAACAAGCTTAGTTAAAATTAATTTAGGCTAACTGAAGAATTCGATACGGAACTCTTCATAGCTGCAAGAAATAAAACAATGCAACTCAAATTATTATTATTGTTGCTGTTATTGTTATTGTTGTTGTTATTATTATTATTACTGTTTTCTTATTATTGTTGTTGTTGTTGTTATTATTATTATCATTATTATTGTTGTTGTTGTTATTATTGTTGTTGTTATTGCTATTGTGTTGTTATTAATATTACTATTATTATTACTATTATTATTGTTGTTGTTTTTTGTTATTATTTGCATTTGTATTTTCATTTATATAGAATACAATTTTGATACTGAAATTTTGAATAGTAATGGAACTCAAGAATGCAGTGATGGATTTTATAGAAAAAATGGCTCCTGTTTATGTCATCCAAGTTGTTACACCTTTAAACAGCAGAGCCAATTCCTAACCTCAGCTATAGATGTCTCTGTAATTTCAGTTGCTACCATTGGATTAGTGGCTGCAATTACAGCAATTATAATAGCATTGCTAAGATACAAACGCATGTAAGTCAACTTCTCTGTATACTCTCAATAATAGCTGACCAATTTAAACTATTTATCACATTTGTAATGCCACACATAAAAAATAACAGCAACTACAAGTCAGAATAGACTGGTCTTAATAAAGAATTTAGATGGTCTTAATATGACAATTTTGGCAAGTTTTCAGGAAAATATCATTTCATGTAGAAATTATAAATGATTTCAGTTGATTTTAGGTGTATTAATGAACAACTGTGGCCACTTTGATGGTAGCTACCTTTAACAATATTCTAATGAAAAGTATAGAATAATAAATTCTGCTTTAGGATTTACTGCATAATATTAATTTTAGACTTTAGCTCATATGTTATTATTAGATGTTGATCTTTAGATTGGATTGCATAATATTAATTTTTAATTTTTAATTATTAGCTATCAATAATTTTTCGTGGTTAAAATAAATGTAGAAGTATTGCATAATATTTGTTGTATTGTTGAGTAACACACCCCAGTCAATCCTGTATGCTATATTATGACCCGGCCATTGTCATGTTTCTCTTATTCTCCTATGTACTAGAATATTATGTTAATGCTATGTGCATGAACCTATTTATAGTTCAGATGTAGCAGATATACGATATCAGGGACCGTCACCATATATTGTGCAATATTGCTAAGTGGGCTATGGCTCACTTGACAACTCCATGCTTGTGAGTGCACTACTATGCACCAAAGGTGTATTATTATACACTTAGCTAGCTATTACAAATCATTTCTTTCTTATACAAAAAGAACTATTCTCATTTGACTATTCCTAT
>WLWD01004178.1_pt1 | contig 37655 bp, 20 predicted proteins | sample 6712731 | NCBI WGS metagenome assembly WLWD01 (sample SAMN12718690, study PRJNA576275) | sponge metagenome | isolation source: marine sponge | host: Mycale hentscheli | place: New Zealand: South Island, Marlborough, Capsize Point | collected 2014-11-01 | reverse complement strand
AGGTCGGCAGAGGACCTGTGAGTACGGCGACCATGCGCTAAGCGGTCACACGTGAAGCAATGGCACCCGGGCACCAGTATATTAGTCCTGATAGCTAGCAGCTACTGATAGCCACTGTTCTCAGTGCTGGTAGCCCTAGCCTAGCAGCTACCTAATACCGCTAGTCTGCTGGGGGCCCATGAGTTTACAACTGGCAATTCTCATCAGGTAAAATAGTATGCCCAATGGCTGTTCCACCACAGGCACTATTAGCTCTCTAAGGATGGCTGCTCGTCAGTGGTGGTATTATTGGAATAGTAAGGGGCTGTAGATATATTGTACTCTAAATAATTAGTTTTTCTGCAGGTCAGGTTGGATATATGGGATCTAAACCACCAGTTAGTGGTGAATGGCCTTCATTGATACTTACAGATGCAATCAGCAGAAAACAGTAATTCTATGGCTCGACAATACATGGGCATGCTGCCAGTTCAGTTGCCTTGCTTAGCTAGTGCAGTTGGGTTAAGAGTTGGACTCTAGTCCTGATGCTGTTTCTCTACCCACAGTCACAACCCCTAGATCACAAGGGCACGCTGAACCCTCGCTATGGTCAGGCGTAGGCCTTCATTACATGTGTGGGATGTGTTGCCGGCTCCCACTCTCTGCTTTATAACCTTCATTCAAAAAAAAAAAAAATATATGATCATTATTGTCCAGTGCATGTTAGTAACTATCTGCAGTATGTGGCCAGACCCTCTCACGGTGTTGCTAAGGTTGGCTCTGTCAAAGTGAGCGGTATTCTCGAAGCAGAAACTCCTGAATCAGTCAGGTGCATGCTGTAATTGATATTTATGCTGACATGAGAGTGTTACATGAGAAGAGGTGGAACAAATAGGGGTTACATAATGAATGAGATTAGAGAATGAACTGTAGTGCTGGATGCAGTGTTTTAGGACTCATAAGCTACACTATACTATTGTCAGTGTGGCATTATAATATATAACTTGGGTAGTAGGTTCTAGTAATTAGGGTTAGATCTCCACCTAGTAGAGGTGTGACGGTCCGTCGGGGCCCCCTTAAAAGCGTCTATGTAGGGCACGCTGCCCTTCACTCTATTGGTACTGGACTTATTCTCACACTATTACACTCACTGCCTGTCTATTCTCACACGATCAGGCTCTCTGCCTGTCTATTCTTGCACTATCAAGCTCTCTGCCTGTCTATTCTCACATGACCAGGCTCTCTGCCTGTCTATTCTCACATGACCAGGCTCTCTGCCTGTCTATTCTTGCACTATCAGGCTCTCTGCCTGTCTATTCTCACATGATCAGGCTCTCTGCCTGTCTATTCTTGCGCTATCAGGCTCACGGCCGTCTATTCTCTCACTATCAGGCTTACTGCATGTCTACATACTCTCACTCGCAGGCTTGCTGCCTATCTATTCTGTCACTCTTGTTCTTATCCATTCTCACATTCAGACTGGCTGCCTATCTAGTGGCACTTTGTCATGCTTTATTCGTGCACTCTCAAACTCGCTGCCATCTGTTCTTGCACTATCAGACTTGCCTACCTAATCTCGCACTTAGGCCCAGGGCCTATATATTCTTGCATGCACTATCGGGCTTGCTCACCTGCGTATTCTCAAGCTCACTGCCTATCTACTCACAAGCTCACTGCCTATGTATTCTCGGGCTCACTGCTCATGTATTCTTAGGCTAACTGCCCATGTATTCTTAGGCTCACTGCATATCTAGTCAGAGGCTCACTGCCTAGGTATTCTCAGGCTTGCTGCCTATCTACTCACAAGCTCACTGCCTATGTATTCTCAGGCTCACTGCCCATGTATTCTTAGGCTCACTGCATATCTTCTAGTCAGAGGCTCACTGCATATCTAGTCAGAGGCTCACTGCCTAGGTATTCTCAGGCTCGCTGCCTATCTATTCTCAGGCTTACGGCCTATCTAGTCACAGGCTCCCTGCCTATGTATTCTCAGGCTCGCTGCCTATCGGTTCTCAGGCTCACTGGCTATATATTCTCAGGCTCACTGCCTATGTATTCTCAGGTCGCTGCCTATCTGTTCTCAGGCTCACTGCCTATGTATTCTCAGGCTCACTGCCTAGCTCACTGCCTATGTATTCTCTGGCTCACTGCCTATGTATTCTGGGGCTCGCGGCCTAGGTATTCTTAGGCTCACTGCCTAGGTATTCTCAGGCTCACTGCCTATGTATCCTCAGGCTTACTGCCTATGTATTGTCAGGCTCACTGCCTATGTATTCTCAGGCTCACTGCCTACGTATTCTCAGGCTTGCTGCCTATGTATTCTCAGTCTCACTGCCTATGTATTCTCAGGCTTGCTGCCTATCTAGTCACAAGTTCACTGCCTATGTATTCTCAGGCTCACTGCCCATGTATTCTTAAGCTCACTGCCTAGGTATTTTCAGGCTCACTGCCTATGTATTCTCAGGCTCGCTGCCTATGTATTCTCAGGCTCGCTGCCTATCTATTCTCAGACTCACTGCCTATCTATTCTCAGGCTCACCGCCTAGTATGTACTCTCAGGCTCACTGCCTATGTATTCTAAGACTCACTGCCTATCTATTCTCAGGCTCACTGCCTATGTACTCTCAGGCTTGCTGCCTACGTATTCTTAGGCTCGCTGCCTATGTATTCTCAGGCTCGCTGCCTATCTATTCTCAGACTCACTGCCTATCTATTCTCAGGCTCACCGCCTATGTACTCTCAGGCTCACTGCCTATGTATTCTCAGACTCACTGCCTATCTATTCTCAGGCTCACTGCCTATGTACTCTCAGGCTTGCTGCCTACGTATTCTTAGGCTCACTGCCTATGTATTCTCAGGCTTACTGCCTATCTATTCTCAGACTCACTGCCTATCTATTCTCAGGCTCACTGCCTATGTACTCTCAGGCTTGCTGCCTACGTATTCTTAGGCTCACTGCATATCTATTCTAAGGCTTACGGCCTATCTAGTCACAGGCTCACTGCCTATGTATTCTCAGGCTCACTGCCTATGTATTCTTAGGCTCGCAGCCTATCTATTCTCAGACTCACTGCCTATCTATTCTCAGACTCACTGCCTATGTATTCTCAGGCTTGCTGCCTATCTACTCACAAGCTCTCTGCCTATGTATTCTCAGGCTCACGGCCCATGTATTCTTAGGATCACTGCATATCTATTCTAAGGCTTACGGCCTATCTATTCTCAGGCTCACTGCCTATATATTCTCAGGCTCGCTGACTATCTATTCTAAGGCTTACGGCCTATCTAGTCACAGGCTCGCTGCCTATCTATTCTCAGGCTCGCTGCCTATATATTCTCAGGCTCGCTGCCTATCTATTCTAAGGCTTACGGCCTATCTAGTCACAGGCTCGCTGCCTATCTATTCTCAGGCTCGCTGCCTATATACTCTCAGGCTCGCTGCCTATCTATTCTAAGGCTCGCTGCCTATATACTCTCAGGCTCGCTGCCTATCTATTCTAAGGCTTACGGCCTATCTAGTCACAGGCTCGCTGCCTATCTATTCTCAGGCTCGCTGCCTATATATTCTCAGGCTCGCTGCCTATCTATTCTCAGGCTTACGGCCTATCTAGTCACAGGCTCGCTGCCTATCTATTCTCAGGCTCGCTGCCTATATACTCTCAGGCTCGCTGCCTATCTATTCTCTGGCTCGCTGCCTATCTATTCTCAGGCTCGCTGCCTATCTATTCTAAGGCTTACGGCCTATCTAGTCACAGGCTCACTGCCCATGTATTCTCAGGCTCGCGGCCTATATACTCTCAGGCTCGCTGCCTATCTATTCTCTGGCTCGCTGCCTATCTATTCTCAGGCTCGCTGCCTATCTATTCTCAGGCTCGCTGCCTATCTATTCTCAGGCTCGCTGCCTATCTATTCTAAGGCTTACTGCCTATCTAGTCACAGGCTCACTGCCCATGTATTCTGGGGCTCGCTGCCTATATATTCTCAGGCTTGCTGCCTATGTATTCTGGGGCTCGCTGCCTAGGTATTCTCAGGCTCACTGCCTATGTGTTCTGGGGCTCGCTGCCTATATATTCTCAGGCTCGCTGCCTATCTATTCTCAGTCTCACTGCCTATGTATTCTGTGGCTCGCTGCCTATCTATTCTCAGGCTCACTGCCTATGTATTCTGGGGCTCGCTGCCTATCTATTCTCAGGCTCACTGCCTATGTATTCTGGGGCTCGCTGCCTAGGTATTCTCAGGCTCACTGCCTAGGTATTGTCAGGCTCACTGCCTATATTTTCTCAGGCTCACTGCCTATGTATTGTCAGGCTCACTAGCTATGTATTCTCAGGCTCACGGCCTATGTATTCTCAGGCTCACAGCCTATGTATTCTCAGGCTCACTGCCTATGTATTGTCAGGCTCACTGCCTACGTATTCTCAGGCTCACTGCCTACGTATTCTCAGGCTCACTGCCCAGCTATTCTCAGGCTCACTGCCTATGTAATCTCAGGCTCGCTGCCTAGGTATTCTCAGGCTCACTGCCTATGTATTCTCAGGCTCGCTGCCTATTTGTTCTGAGGCTCTCGTATGCATCTACACGGCGCCCACTCAATTATCCCATTACGCAATCAGGACATGCTCCTTCTCACTTGTGTCTGTTGCTGCCTCCACCAGGCACACCCACTGTTATTACTAAGACACGGTCACTTGACTGAATAGCTAATGCCGGCTTGGGGAGGGTTGAACAGTAGTACTAGGATACAGGAGTAAGTCATGGAGTCACACGCCACTTGACTATGGCAAGAGTAGTGTAGAGAGTAGTGACGGTACTGTTAGCACGTAAGGTTAGATTCTCCACCCAATAGGGGTGTGGTGGTCAGACAGATCATGCCTGGGGTATGGGGTCCGTCACGTATTAACCACTACTGTCTCCTTCACCCGACGGCCACTACCCTGGTTGTGTTCCTAGAGTCTACTTAGACTTCAGTGTGCAGTGAAAGCAGGTGAGTTGGGAGTATACAGTACTCACCAGTCCTGGTTTACTGAAGCTGTGCCCATTCGGGTTACCCGAGACAGACATGGTGGCTGGAGTCATCCAGGTACCAGGCACTGATCACAACTCCAAGGTCGGTGGCACCACTCCCTTCTCTAAGGAACCAATACGTAGTCACTGGATGGCCACATCACAAAGTCAGTGAGAGGGAGAAGGTTGGGGGTCATGGGTAGTTCAGCATTACTCTTGTCATAACGCTCAGTTCTCAATGTGTATGCTTGTCTGTACTTACTTTCACAGGTATACAGCCTACTACCATTGGTAAGAGAGCTGTCAACCCCCTTTCCTAACCTATTACTTATAGCCTTGGGGGTATAGGCCGCCTCCTGCGGCCCTTTGGGGGACTCCGGCGATGCAGGGCAATTAATGCTAATTGCCACTGACCTGCCGAGTCTCTCACCCCCAAGGCCACACAGGGGGGTGGGTCCAAGGTCATACCGCTGCCTCACGCAAGGAGCATGCGCACACATGACTGCGGGCTCACATCAGCTCAGACTGCCAATCTGTAGTTTAGGAGGACGACAGCAGGTAACCTTACCAATAAGGCGAATTGTAGTTAAATGTAGTTTAACGTAGTTAAACGTAGTTAACGAAGATGTAGCCCACGCATCACACGCGCCCAGGAAAAGGTCGGCAGAGGACCTGTGAGTACGGCTACCATGCGCTAAGCGGTCACACGTGAAGCAATGGCACCCGGGCACCAGTATATTAGTCCTGATAGCTAGCAGCTACTGATAGCCACTGTTCTCAGTCCCACCACCTCCCCATTTCAAACCACCTAATTGAGGATAGCTAGAAATACTCCATCCAATTCTTTGGATGTGATTTGAGCTGGGGGGACTCCGGCGATGCAGGGCAATTAATGCTAATTGCCACTGACCTGCCGAGTCTCTCACCCCCAAGGCCACACAGGGGGGTGGGTCCAAGGTCATACCGCTGCCTCACGCAAGGAGCATGCACACACATGACTGCGGGCTCACATCAGCTCAGACTGCCAATCTGTAGTTTAGGAGGACGACAGCAGGTAACCTTACCAATAAGGCGAATTGTAGTTAAATTTGTTTCACCGGGCATCGCTACTTCGTACGGCGGGTAAACAAAACAAAATGTTACTAAGAAGGTTACCCGGCCCGCGCAAGCGCGTAGGAGAAAAGGTGCACACGTACGTCCCCGCAAGAACAAAAACAATTTCTTGACCTAACTAGTGATGTGCTTGAGCACAAATGGCGGGCGAGCCTAAAGACTATACTATTTTTATGATTTTGACTTCTAACACTGAAGTTACTGAAAATAAGGTCCAGTTTTTAAATTTAGCGTACAGGGTAAAGGGATTTCAGTGCCATAGTAACAACTCTCTGCAACTGCTTGGAAGGAAAAAAAACAACAACAACAACACAATACACGTTATTTAAAAGTTTTCTTTGTGACTAAGTAGTGGTTGTAACACACAATGCTTTGACACAACTGGACATGCCCCTACACAGACTTACCTTCGCAGTAGTCTAGTGGACAATGTATTTTCAAGTAAATACTGTTGCGCACGGCTTATAACCATGACAAAGAGCGCACTGACTTACCACCGCCACTAACTCGAATAGAAATGGAAGTCCCTTAAGTTTACAAGTTTTAACTGCACCCGCAAAAGAATTCAAAACGGTAAACAATTCAATTTTTCTAGGGTGATACGGGTACTGATCGATGAACAAGAGGATTCTGTTTAGTGCAATTAGGGACGGGGTCGACAACCTAACTATCACAAAAACGCGAGGGTCAAAGTACAAAATGACATACGTACGTCCATACATATATCTAAACATCCCCAATTTTCAATTGTGTTACCCCTGTAAGTGTCTCGCTCGCTACGCTCCCTCGCCAAATATATATATCGCTAACTCATTAGAGAGTCAGCTCCGCTCGCTTCGCTCGCTTCGCTGAATTACGAGGCCAGAAACTAAATTATAGTGATACGGCAATTATTGGATTACCGGCTGCAGTCCCGGACTGTGGGAGTATCCCCTGCTGGTACTCTTAGCTTTTTTCAAATACGGCAATTTTTTGGCAGGTGATGTAAATTTTCAGCTTTAATATGAGACAGGTAAATAACAAAAAGATATAGAATGTGCTGGAAGCACTGCTTTATATTAATTTATTGTATATGTAATATTATAATATATGTTATATTTTATATAATATAAATATAATATGTATATTCATGTGTCCCATTTGTGTTTAGATTATATTGCTCATTTCTTTATGGAAGATTTTGCCATTTATACGTGGTGAGTAACTGATTTATTGTTTCACTAAGGACATATTTAAATGAATTTCCATAATTGATTATTTATGAAATGAAAACTAAAAATTAGAACAGAACTAAAACTTTTTAATAGTAAATAGAATTACATGAAGTTAAAATGGATGAATTCTAAGCAAGTATTCTATATAGAATGATACTTGCAAATGAAAAGTAAAAATAGAGCTTAGCTAGCGTGTCCAATTTACCACATCTTAGGTGTATCATTTTAGAAGTTAATGCTCCTTTAGAAGGTTGGTACTATCTGAGCTCCAAAAATGTACACATGCCTTGTTTACCAAAATAGAATGATTCAGTTGAGTTTCCAAAATTCAGTAACATAAATAGCATAACACTGTATAGATAAAATATTCTCTCGACACACAAAATACACAGTTGCCACTAATTATTATTATCCATTTTTATCTAAAAAAAAACAGTACTATACTTAATTACTATAAATAATAATTAGTTCTGTACATGTTGCTACTACTACCTACGCACACATAAGACACACACACACATACATGCACATAATAATGTGCTTTCGATATTGCCAGCAATTTAATATTACACAAAATTTTTCTACTTTTCTGTATCAATCTGAAGCTGTTTACCTCATCTCTTTCTGGCACATTGTCAATTATTTGTAAGATTAAAGCCACTGAGCAGTGACATTACAATGCCTCATAATTAATACATCAATATATGCCAGTGATAAAGTGAACCCTTAGTTTTTAACAATATCCATACACGTATTATCCAAAGAAATTTAATTGTCCACCTTGTTAAATCCATTGTCCTGAAGTATAAGTCTTGTGCTGGTATATCCAGTGCACAAGTGGATATGTGTGTGTAAAAGTGTTGTGTGTTGCTAAAGAATAGCAAAAAAAATCACAATTTTTAAAAAAACTAATAATTAAATTGATATTAATCGGCGGTCATTCAAATTTAACTGTGAACATCCATCCTATTCTGCCTCTGTAGTAGCTCTTGTTCTGTATTATTTTCTGGCATTATTTCAAAGTCTTTTTTCCTAAATTTCTTGTGCCCACACGCTATTGCCTAAGTTTTTAAAGTATCCTCCCGGAGTGGACACGCATTGACCTCTTTGAACTTTGCCATATACACCAAAATCTAATTTACCTCATTAGTGAGAGTCTCGCTTCCCTCGCCCTATAATAGGAATTAAGCAAAATTACAGGTAATAAACTAAAATTACTGAAAATAAGCTAATATACAGGGGAAAAAATTAAATTACTGGAAAAAAAAACTCAATTACTGAAAATAACTAAATTACGGAAAATAAACTTAATAAAATACGATACAAAATGCATGCATACAATTGATAATGTTCAACTTATGCAGTATGGAGGAACACTACAATTCAATATTGTATACATGATTTCTATTAGTATAGTTATGTGTACTTTTTTGTTAATACTGAGACACCCAGTGGACAGTTCCATATAATATATGTGGCGAACTTGTATTGACCTCTTATGCCCCATGTGGTATAACCATACCACATGTAATAGAGACAGTACATGAGAAGGGAGCTCACAAACATGTATTCATGTAGTCAACACCCAAATAGCAACACTTTTCATCACTTTTAAGCTCCTAATCCATCGAGGAGAATTTACTTATCGTAGCCTTAGCGTAAAAGTTAACAGCTAGCAAGGAACTTAACTCTGGTGGCAGTCCACCTGAACATCCCAGTCCCACCACACCAGGCTGCTGCATTGGTGCTTCTTCTTCATGCTTTCACTTCACACCTTGCTATTGTATTGAATTACTAATCATTTGAGCAAGCTTTCACATCTGGTTGAGTGTCAGGACGTGACAAGCTGATTAACAGATCGTTTGTGAACTTCATTTGAGTATAGTTTGTAGTATGTAGCTATTTATTCTATTAGCTATCTGTTTCACGTTTAGTGTGATTTGGACATTGTTGTTGCCTAACGATTAGTTTTATCAGAGTCGGATCTAGGATTTGTTAGGGGTAGGGGGCTCTTTTCAAGAAGGGGTGAATGGCCATAGGTACTTACGGAAAATGTTGGCTATATAGTACTTCCTATAAGACTATATAATATTCATTCACAAAAAAATTAGCATTACAACGTGAATGTCCAGAACCGAAATGAATGAACTGTTAAATTCAGGAAGGAAAAAATTAAGACTAAGAACAAAACCAATTTACAAAGGTCTTTATGCCTAGAATTAAGAAAAGGAGCGAAAAGTAGGAGTTGGTGAATTATGCACATTGCTCATCATTATTAGCTACGTTACTTGAAACCTGGTTGTGAACAGAGTTCAAAGGCCACCTCAACCACATTCACAACTATAAGAATCCCTGTACACATGACTAATCTGAATCTTGATATGGACACTGTTGATATGTGTGTTGTTGATCTGTATCCTGAATGGTAAGAGTGCTGGATCTGAAAATATTATATTTTCTACAGCAAGAGATACTGGAATCTTCTGATACAATTACAAATATAGAGAGTTTTTAGAAACTCAATGAACACTAAAAAGTCCCAAAGCCAGTCTCATAGGAGCTACAATTGTAAAAGTAATAATAACAATAAATTTCCCCCAAAACGAGCTAGGATTTCATGCTCATAATTACACTAATTATGCTAATAGCTATATGCTAGTATCTATGAAATCACTTATTGTGCTCAAAATTGCCCTTAGTGAATAAAAAAAATAATAATAAATAAAGAAACTGATCCATGAGAAAAAAATGAAATTATGAAGTCATAAGTAGTTTCATAGTGTAAAAAGAGTCCATTTACAACCGTAACAAAATCCCTAAACTGTCTTGGTAATTAGAGTTAACAAAAAATTTACCAGGCTGTTGAGATTTACGATTTGGTTGTCAATGGACACTTTTCGGGCAGTGTATTGTATTGTCAAATTCAACGATGAAGAAATAATGAATAAGCAAACAACCACTAATAATTTTGAATTAATACGTGCTGGACTAATTGCTCTACTGTGGTATACTACGAACTTGGTCTGCCATTGATATAGTGGTAGCTAGTAAAAATTCTGACCCATCATAGCAATAAGTTGAGGTGCGTTATTTAGAAGATCGCAATTATTGTTGGAGTACGAGGAAAAACAACGACGAAAAAAAAAGCGCTGATTTCCACTCACAGGTAAGAAAAACATTAGCTAAAAGTGAGGGCTCATTATGAAAAGGGGGGCTCTTAGAACAGCAGTCGAACCTCCCCTTAATTCGCCCCTGTTTATAATACTGACTTTTGTAGCTATACTAGTGGTGTGCTTGAGCACAAATGGCGAGCGAGCCTAAAGACTATACTATTTTTATATGAATGATTTTGACTTCTAACACTGAAGCTATTGAAAATAAGGTCCAGTTTTTTAATTTAGCATACAGGGTAAAGGGATTTCAGTGCCATAGTAACTAACTCTCTGCAACTGCTTGAATTGAAGGAAAAAAAACAACAACAAAACAATACACGTTATTTAAAAGTTTTCTTTGTGATATTCTTTAGATAAGTAGTGGTTGTAACACACAATGCTTTGACACAACTGGACATGCACCTACACAGACTTACCTTCGCAGTAGTCTTAGTGGACAATGTATTTTCAAGTAAATACTGTTGCGCACGGCTTATAGCCATGACAAAGAGCGCATTGACTTACCACCGCCACTAACTCTCGAATTTTTCAAGTTTTAACTGCACCCGCAAAAGAATTCAAAAAGGTAAACAATTCAATTTCTAGGGTGATACGGGTACTGATCGATAAACAGAGGATTCTGTTTAGTGAAGTTTGGGACGGGGTCGACAATCGAACTAACACAAAAACCCGAGGGTCAAAGTACAAAAATGCCTTACGTACGTCCATACATATATACAAATAAACTAGTGGTGTGCTTGAGCACAAATGGCGAGCGAGCCTTAAACTACACTATTGTTATTCAAACTACTAAAATAAAGTTGATTTGTTAAATTACGCATATACGGTAAAGGGGATTCAATGACATAGTAACCACTCCCCTCAACTGTTTGAATTGAAAAAGAAGCAACGAAATCAAGTCACATTATTTATAATTTTCTTTGTGATATTCTTAATAGTAGTTGTAACGCACAATACTTTCACACAACTGAACATACCTACGCAAGACTTACCTTCGTGGTTCGTCTAGTGGACAATGAATTGTCAAGTAAATGCTGTTGAGTAGTGCTTATAACTGTGACAAATAGTGTATTAACTTACCACCGCCACTAACTCGAATAGAAATAGAGCTCCCAGCACCCGCAATACAATTCATAGCGGTAAACAATTCAATTTCTAAGGTGATACTGGTAATGGTCGCTACACCAGAGGATTCTGTTTAGTGAAGTTTGGGACGGGGTCGAACGCGGAGCGAACACAAAAATACGGAGGGTCAAAGTACAAAATGACATACATACGTCCAAACATATATCTAAATAAACTAGTGATGTGCTTGAGCACAAATGGCGAGCGAGCCTAAAGACTATACTATTTTTATATGAATGATTTTGACTTCCAACACTGAAGCTACTGAAAATAAGGTCCAGTTTTTAAATTTTGCATACACGGTAAAGGGACTTCAGTGCCATAGTAACAACTCTCTGCAATTGCTTGAATTGAAGGAAAAAAACAACAACAAAACAATACACGTTATTTCTTTGTGATATTCTTTAGCTAAGTAGTGGTTGTAACACACAATGCTTTGACACAACTGGACATGCATCTACACAGACTTACCTTAGCGGTAGTATAGTGGACAATGTATTTTCAAGTAAATACTGTTGCGCATGGCTTATAACCATGACAAAGAGCGCATTGACTTACCACCGCCACTAACTCGAATAGAAATGTGAAGTCCCTTAAGTTTTCAAGTTTTAACTGCACCCGCAAAAGAATTCAAAACGGTAAACAATTCAATTTCTAGGGTGATACGGGTACTGATCGATAAACCAGAAGATTCTGCTTAGTGCAATTTGGGACGGGGTCGACCACATAACTAACACAAAAACGCGAGGGTCAAAGTACAAAATGACATACGTACGTCCAAACATATATACAAACTAGTGGTGCGCTCCAATAGCGCAAATGCATGGCGAGCGAGCATACTCTTTTTACAGAAAAATAGGACAGAAATTACATCTAACTTATTAGGCATGAAGAGTTAACAATAACAGAATTATCTGAATAAACTTAGAAAGCAGTGGCAAAGAAGCTTGACAAAAACTTCACAATTGTTTCAAGAAGAGAGTAGCTATAAACGTTTTGGTTGAAACAGAGTTGCATAAGGCAGTGCAGCAGGATTCTCCGCGCTCGTTAATTGAAAAATACTGGAACTGTGAACGCTTTACCTAACTTACGTAATTAGAAGCGCGGGCGAAATATTTTGACGTACGTATACATACATACATTATATATTTACTAGTGGTGTGCTTGAGCACAAATAGCGAGCGAGCCTAAAGACTATACTATTTTTATATGAATGATTTTGACTTCTGACACTGAAGCTACTGATAAGGTCCAGTTTTTTAATTTAGCATACAGTGTAAAGGGATTTCAGTGCCATAGTAACAACTCTCTGCAACTGCTTGAATTGAAGGGGAAAAAACAACAACAAAACAATAAAAGTTTTCTTTGTGATATTCTTTAGCTAAGGTGGTTGTAACACACAATGCTTTGACACAACTGGACATGCACCTACACAGACTTACCTTCGCAGTAGTCTAGTGGACAATGTATTTTAAAGTAAATACTGTTGCGCACGGCTTATAACCATGACAAAGAGCGCATTGATTACCACCGCCACTAACTCGAATAGAAAAACTGCACCCGCAAAAGAATTCAAACGGTAAACAATTCAATTTCTAGGGTGATACGGGTACTGATCGATAAACCAGAGGGTTCTGTTTAGTGCAATTTGGGACGGGGTCGACCACATAACTAACACAAAAACGCGAGGGATAAAGTACAAAATGACATACGTACGTCCATATAAATAAATAAATAAACTAGTGGTGTGCTTGAGCACAAATGGCGAGCGAGCCAGATAGTTAGGTAACATAAAACTAAGTATTGTTGCTATGTTTTAGCTTAGTTCATGCAAACACTATAATAGCAGTTATGACCTTTTATTTCAGCAAACAAATACAAAATATATAACATATACCATATACCCGAATTTACCTGATTAATGGTAACTTTTATAGTATCAAATATCTGCCATTCTAATAGTCTCAATTACCAGTAACTCTTGAACAAGCTCTCAGCTACAATAAAAAATAAATAAATAAACCAGTGTTATCATTTGTAATTTAGCCAACAAATATGGAAATAACTTACCTCAATTTCCTGAGTATTGACAACTTCTGTAGTATCAAATTGAAGTTACTTTGACTATCTGAATTACCGTGAATTCTTGACAACAAGCTCTCAGCTACAAAAACAAAAGACAATCAATTTTAGCGCACCAATACAAAATTACTTTCTTACCTCATTTTCTTGAGCAGGGGTAACTTTTGTAGTACCAAATTTGAGCCATTCTGACTATTTGAGTATACCAGTCACTGTTGACAACAAGCTCTTATCTACATAAAAGAAAGACCAGAGCTATTTTTACATATCTAGCTAACAAATATGGAATTACGTACTTACCTCAGCTTCCCTGGAGTAGTAGTAGCTTCCTTAGCATTAATACTACGGCATTCTGACTACCAATGGCTCTTGACAACCAACAATCGACACTCCGTATCCCCCTAAAACGGCGAAGTTTTGAAATTAAGTCTGGAAAAGGGTCTTCAATGCCATAGTAACCGGTCGAATCAACTTTTTGTTTCTAGAAAAGCAAGCGTTTTCGCAGTATAAAGTAAGGCTTGCTTAACGCTGTAGTTTCAGAATAAACTGGGGTCAAGCCTAAAAAGCCGTGTTTTTAGGAGAAAAAAGTTTCCCGCGCGCGCGTTCAAAGGGCATGCGTACCATCCATACATACATACATATATATAACATATACCCGATTTTGCATTATCCACCCCTAATACTGTCTCGCTCGCTACGCTCGGTCGCCAATAAATAAATAAACAAACATCCCCGATTTTCGATTGTGTTACCCCTGTAAGTGTCTCGCTCGCTACGCTCGCTCGCCAATTAACACCACAAGCTTCTAGTGAGACATGACAGCTTAACCAGATCCCATTAGGACATGGCACGCAAACTGACTCTACTAGACAAAAAGTAGCTATGTCAACATTACTAAAATTAAGCATGGTTACTGATGATTTGGCAGTATAAAGAAAGTTATACTTCTGATGTGACCAGCTCCTCCCACCCCTTATCACCACATTTCTACAGAGACAAAGTTCTTGTGGAAAATTCGTGATGACACTCTTAAATATCGATACACCTCATGTCGTGTTACATGACAGATGATAGTAGATTGAGTAACAGTATTAATCATGGCTCTGACTGGCAACCCTTCAATAAATACTTCCACCTGAATAAGGGAGGAAACCGATGGTTCCAATTTTCTCCTCTGTGGACAGTAAAAATATTATTTTGACTGTCAGTGAGAAGCTTAGTGTTCTCTTTATCCAGCCACTATGTAGTCAGTAACTGTTCCAATTAGCCTAAGTCAGATGCGGTAGTCCGGAGTGGCTTCAACAATATTTGTTATAGCCTCCTACGTACTACATCCAGGTGCTTCCTGCCTATCACCTGCAACTGCCCAGCAAAAAGTTTACAACCAAACACACCACCTTTCAAAGGATGATCTTATCATGCATGACCCAATTATTTGCATTTATAGCAACAAACTAGACCTGAAGTTCTCACATTAGGAAGTGTCTTGGTAACGTTTACAGTTATTGGGGGACAAGGCAAAAAATTTGAATTTTCCCTAGTAATGTATTTAATAAATATCATATTTTTACCACTTTTCCCATAGAGGATAGGACTAAATACCCTGCAAAATAGGATATTTAGCCATATCCTCTAATAAAAAAGTGGAAAAACATGAATATGTGACTACAGGAAATTCAATTTGTTACCCTGTGGAATACTGGCCAATCACATGATTTCGCAGAATGCCATCAAGATCTCCTATCTGATACTCTCTACATGCCTACTCAACACAAAGTAGATGGAGTAAACTGTTCTCATTGCTTTCCATTGTTTGCGCACATGCTAGGAGTTCATAGAATACCTCGTCAATTTTGGGGCAACCAAGTTTTAGACTCTTATGTGAATGTGACTATAATTATGAATACAGTCAGATACTCTTCTGCTCAAATAGACAGTTGTGTGCATAGCTGAACATGCACTTGAACATGCACTCCACTTTCGAAGAAGTTGAGAAGTTACGAATACTTCTGGCAAATTATGTTTTTGCTCTCAATGATCTTGACTTGAGATTTACTGATGTTGTACACCATCCAATCGATACAGGTGCACACCCTACTCCAATCAACCACACCAAACTCCAAAAGTTAAATATTAGATGGTATCAAAGATGATAGAGTAATGGAGGAGCAGGGAGTAGTGCAACCCTCAGTTAGTCCATTGGCTATTTGTGTTGTCCTTGTATCAGGATGCTGGAATTTTGTGCTGATTACAGACACCTAAATGTTATCATTTGTAAGGATGTGTATCCTCTGTTTTGTGTTGATGATATTTTTCCTGCTCTAGGTGAAACCAAGAATTATTTAATTACTAGCAAGTACCCCGCCACATAGTGGCGCTTGACGTATTGTGAAGTAAGAATGCAGTAGCACAAGTAATCTTACTCAGTTATCATTCTCTACTATTGGTTAAGGTTACATAAGTTTCCCTCTCCTACTCTCTTTTTTCTGAACTATCTGAGCTATTCTTCTACCCACCTCTCTTAACTTCAGCTCTTTTTCTTGAGTCATGGAGCCCCCTTTTACTTTGTCTATCTCTCCTGCTTCTGAATTTCTGTCCTGAGAAACTTTTTGTCTTTTATTTTGTACTTTAGCCTTCCTTTTGAAAACTTCCTTTACTCGTCGATTCCACCTGCTTTTTAGTTATAATTAATCGGCCTTCACTTCCCTTCTATTTTAAGCCTACACCCCTTACCTCGCCGATTCCATCCGCTTTTTCAGTTACGATTAATCGCCTTTTACCTTCCCTTCCGTACTTCCGCCTTCCTTTTTGAAACCTACGCCGCATTCCATCGCCAATTGCACCCGCTTTTTAGAAGTAACCAGCACGTTCTGCTGTTGTGACGATACTTTACCTACCAAAAATGAACGATGCTTTACCGAACCATACAAAACTCATGAATTATTCATGAATACACACACCCTCGTCGTCGTCGTCGTTACACAAGCGTATTATTATAATATAGATATACATTTTAATTATAAGTTTACATCTATATACTCACATTAAATTATTTAAGTACTATTATATAAGCATTTACAAAACCATTTTGAGTACTGTATAGTCTTCATTTCACAATTGTTTTTTATTAGTATTCTGAAGAAAATGAAAGGTGTTGATGCTTACTAGTTGTGTATGAAATAATAAAATCCTTGCTTGATCTTTAGTGACAGCTAAGTATCAACACATTATGGTAATTACTATTTTGTTTTGGTTGTCAAATGACACTTTTCAGGCAGTGTGAAAATAAATGCAATTAATCTAGATACCTAAAAATAGTTCATAAATGCAATTTTTATTTTGCAGGTCTTCCTCAATTAAATTCAAGCATTTCATCTTTTTCTGGTGAACTCTGTCCAGGAACTGCAGTATTTACATGCAATGCATTTGATTTTAATCAAGATGTCTTAAGGTTTTATATCAATGACACAATTGTGGCATTATACCATTATCGTAGAACAGATACATTTCCAAGAAAACTTACAGATTTGCAACTGCCATATTATGGGCAAATATCATCAGTTGAAGTGGTTGGAAATAGTTTTAATTATCACAATTTCACTCTACAAGTTAGTGTTAGTGACCTTCAGCAGCTAGCAGGATCATCTGTATCATGTGGAAGTGAATTACAAAGAAGCAATAACATAACATTTGGAAATTTCTCATTAATTGGTATGTTCTATTTATCAATTAGCAATGTTAGATATGCTGCCTACCTCATAAATAACTCAATTAAGTTTTATTTTCAAATTATATATACTTTACTTTGTAAAAAAATACAAAAATGTGGTAAAAAGGTCAAATACCTGACTTTTTTAATTCATAGTCTGTGTAACCTTAAATATATTAATTGCTTAGATATCAGCAGGAACGACAACTTAGATGTTTTATACACTGCTCATTATGGCGGTGAAAATGTCACACTCGCTAATTTTTCTTTGCAATGGACGTTTATGGTGAGTACTTAATTGTGAGATAACATTTTCTGGTAATCAAAAAAAATTATGGAATAGATTGAATACCTCTATATATGCACTTAGCAAAATTATAATAATTGTCTAGACAATGATGTATTTTCAATATAAAGTCACTAACAAAAATTACTTATGAACACTCTAGTACTTACCTCAATCCCAATACTTTTTTAATGTACACTATTAGAAATTATATAGTTCAGCAGAGAAGAATATATATTAGTAGCTAAAATAAAAATAATTAAGTACTTTGATTGTTGAAACTTGCTATTGTCAAACGGATTTAAGCATATTTAATTGTTATGTGGCTCACATAAAATATTGTGCACATTTTCACATTTTGTTGACCTATAGGTAATGGAACTCCAGGTGCAATGGGACATTCTAAGTAAATTAATAAAGTACATACTTTGTTAAGTGTTGAAGTTCATGTGGAGCAGTTCTCTATTTCTATATATATAATATATATATATACAGACCAACAGACAAAAAGATAGACGGACAGACAGACAGACAGACAGACAGACAGACAGACAGACAGACAAACTGACTGACTCACAGACTGACTGACTGACTGACAGACTGACAGACAGACATACTAACTCTACTAACTCGCCTGTGCATTAACTACAAGAATTTCATCACTTTATACCCTTATCTTATGCAACTCTTACTGTGGTGTACAAGTGCAGCTCCCATAAGTAGCTACTGTTTTGAACAATGGGAAATTTAGACGAACATGAAAGGGACACTCACTTATCTGATAGTTTCAACTGGGAACCATGCATTGTAATAATAAATGTGCTTGTACTGGATTGTTTTGAGTGATTTTTGTGTCTATTAAATATGTCGTTTTTGAAAAGATAATTCAAATGGACAAAATGCTGCTGTTAGGATTCAAATCTATAGTCTTTTCATTAATTTAGTGAATGAGTAGGTCTAGTTAATTGGGTGTGGGCCACACAAACTTCCTACTTCTCTAGCCTAGCATAATATTTAAATGCACAATACTAGCAATACAACAAAAAAATTAACTTCTATTGAAAAGGTAATGCCAGAAAGTGATTTTACACCCATCAAACTTTTGTAAGATTATATTACACATAAGTGTTTATATAATATTGGCCAACAAATTAAAAAATTCATAATTTCACTGAGTTCCTCACTACTAATGAATGGCAAATAGTGATTTTATGAAAATTTATTATATACAAATAGCTAGAAACTATTAACATATACTATGGACCTGATCTTACAAGACATGTCTTATGCTAGCTTATGCTAGGATAACAATTTAAGGGTGCCAAAATTGAAGTATAAATATTTAGTGATATATGGATGCTATTCTATAGATTGTGCAGCACACTCTATAGATGAGTTGCATAATCTATTAATTTATAGAATGTGCAGCACAAGATGATGCAAATTAATAAAAAGAGCACAACATATTTACAGATTGTTAAATGCATAATGTTGATGCTGATTACTTCAATGTTTTAGGCAGCAGATTTAAATTGCTTATTCTCATTAACGTACACTGTAGAGGTGAAAGTCAACAACTCAATCATTATCGAGAACACAATAAGTTCTACAGAATGCATGCAACAATTATGCTTTATTTACATTCCACTTCAGATGAACTCTAATAGAAACTATGGAGTGGATGTTTATCAAATTTATGGAATATCTCGAGACAAAACACTAGTTTCCACAATATTATTGAGTAAGTGCACCTATATCAACATTATGCAAAAATTCTGCGGATCATAAGATTTAGTAATATGTTTGATTATAAAATATAAAATATAATTATGCAAAATTCTGCTGATCATAAGATTTAGTAATATGTTTGATTATATAACATGAAAATCAGGAGAGACTCCTGTAGTTTACACTTGCAGTGAGAAGGGAGGCTAAGTTTTTATGCCTATGTACATTGAAATATAACTTTGTAAAACTCATTGATATCATTCGGGATATGTACATAAACTACATATATTATGTGTAGTTTATGTTCTAATTCTACTTCAGCAGCAAGATCAAGCAAATTGAGCTCATCTGCAATGCTCTTGTGGATAATAGTAACATTGGCTATAGGTAGCTCCACACACACCAAGCTGATATTATAACAGCTGCTCCAACCTAGTTGAGTTCTTAACTCAGAGGAAGGTAGCTGTAAAATCCCTGAAAACTGCTCATAGTCTGGAAAATATATATCTAATAAATAATATATTATATATATATATCAGGGGTGGATTTAGGGGGGGGCTTGACTGGTGTTGTACGAGTCCCCCTTTTTCAATGGTACAATAGCATATTATTAGTAGTTAATAGCAAACAGCTTAACTTACCAGTTCCTAATATTTAGGTGTATTTAAAAAATGCCAACTTGATTGTAGCAGCTTCTAAAGTATCTGCTTTGGGTGCTCCATGCGAAGATTTGTAATATGGGAACTTCAATTCTCTTCAATTTTTTTCTAATCTTGATTGATCATTACTATCATTTATATTTTTAATATGTCTTAGATGCTTCAATTTCCAATGTTTTTAGTATAAGCAACAGCTTAAAAGGTGAACCAGTTATTTGGTGTTCGTCAATTTACAATGACGATTGCAATATATATTATGAAGTTAATGAAACTACCACTAGTTTGATAGTTCAATCTAATGACACGGGAAAACTGGATTGTGTTAAAGGACAATTATACCGTATCAACATTATTAGACGATTAAACCGGCATTTTATAGTTGATATTCTTTTGAACTACACTGTAGGTGAGTTTTGTATCCATACTCTTCAAAAATAGTCGATAGCAGTTAAGACAATTATTTAACTCTATTGTACATTTATCAGTTAGCATGAAAGGAACTGTTTATTGATAAATATTTAACTATTATTACCTCTCGTTTGCTGCAATGTTTAATGGAGCTATTTTTTATGTGTGAAAATACATCCTAATTATGAGTTAATTCTTGAAAGCTCAATCTGCCGATCAGATTTTAGAAAACTGAAAAGCTAATGTTGGCTCAGAATATTGCCTAATTTTTTACTTATTTAAATCTAAAAGTTAATAGATAATGATTGTAATCAGTTTTAAGCTTCCAACATGCATTGCTTCAAACATCTGTATCAGAAGAGTTTTTAAACAGAGTGATCCAATAACAATGTTTTTTTTTTATTAAAAGCCACCAAATGCAATATAGAATATACTTATTCAATGCTTTGATTGTTTTCCTAATAATGATGGCATATCTTACATCATATATTTTTAGATTATTGTGGCATTCCTGGACTGTATGTAAATATTTTTGCAATATACTCTTGGTCATACAGAAGAATAGAAAAAATTATTGCAGAATGGCTTCTTGTGGTATGTAACAGTAATTTAGTATTTAAAACATTTGCAAACACTACCTTTAATGGCTCAAATTTGCACACAGTGAATATTAATTGAGAATACATAGCAAAGTAATTTGCGAGTTGGTAGTTATTTTATTTAATAATGATAAGGTGAAAATCTTCCTAAGTCCATTTTGAGTCTATAATTTGGAAAACATATATTCATGCTTTCAGGCTATTTCTTTAGCTGTAGCTATAATAATTTTTGTAGCTATCACTATGGATTCAATTCAGTTTGCAATTCTGCTTCTTTGTAATTACAATTTTGATTCTCAGGTTACAAAATGTGTGGGTTCATTGTTGAACAAGTTACAATGAATACCTAAAACTAGTATACTTTAGTTTAATATTTTCCTCACTTGTTAGCTTATGGCTACCTACCTAGTGTGGAAAATTGGGTAATTAGGACTGTCTAGCAAGTGGAAGACAGCTTGCTTACCACACTCTTTCAATATAAATAGACTTAGTAAGGGTTGTAAGGCCTCACGTATTCTATAGCAATCTATAGATCGTCTATGTGCAAAGCGTCTTGCCTTCGAGACAAAGTCCGAGCTAGTTTCAATTTCCCTGAAATAGACTGAAATAATTGAAACAATTGAGATAAGAATGATTCAAATAGTTAGTACCTGTAACATTGATGAATAGATGTAGGACAAAAATGAAAAACTAAGCATGAATTGAAAACGGTAATCATGACAACATATAAACAAATATTAAAATGCTAGTATTCGACAAACATCACCGACGATTGATGACAGGGTAAACGTATTCATGACAGATAAAGTGTTAAATATTGAGTGTAACAGTTAAAGTAAAAGAAGTCATTGTTAAGGTGCTTAAGCCTGAAAATTGGGACAAGATATTATAATGACTCAACTTTTAATGACAATGTCTGATACACCAAACCTCCAATTTATCAAAGCTATATATATTATAAATGATGTCAAGTATATTGTACGTCCATAAACCTATAGATTTCAAGGACACTTTTCACTGATTAAAATACCTACAAATAATTAGAAAATTTTGCTCAATAATTAATTGTAAACATCGAACTATATAAATGTCAGTCAAATGTGACACGTTGTGATTGTTTGTAAATAATTTTTTACTGTATTATATTTTTTGAAATATATCAATACAAACATGTATGTTTTTCAGACATTTTTGTCCAGATTTGAATTAGAGAGCAGCTATTATACAGTAGAATTTAGAAATAGTACTAGCTTGTTGTCTACTACTAAATGGACAGGTGATTGTGCTTCAATAAAATGCTCATTGGAGTTCAAACCAATTGAAAACTATACACAAGAGTATTATATTTTCATAAAGTTTAATGACCGCAATGCTTCTGAACTTTATAATTTCACTTCCAACTCAATAAGTAAGAGCAATTAATGGTCATTATTATTAAATTATCCTATTTGTTACAAGCAGGAGAAAAAGATGGATTCTCATTGTCGGATAAAATTATTGTTAAAAAATGCAGCATTGTATTTCTTTGTTACCACACAAGTAGCAATCAAACGTGTTTGGTGAGATATGGATTATACTCAGATTATAAAGATGTGAAAAATTCTATTGGCATACCTCAAGAAACAATTAGCAGATTAGTATATACGATACAATTCACAAAAAAATATTTTTTTCAATTGGTGGACCAAAAAAAATATACATTAATGAGCAAATTTGAAACAAGTAAGAAATAATGCTATTTGAATTGTAATGATTATTAGTATTACAGTTAGTTTGGTAATCTTAGCCAACAAAATATGGAATTACTACTTCCCTCACCTTACCCTGAGTAGTGGTAGTTTCATTAGTGATGTGCTTGAGCACAAATGATGAGTGAGCTTCCCTAGTTAGGTTATAGTATTGTGATTAATTTTAATTCTTACTTCAAACATCACAGCTACAAAAAAAAACAGTCGACTTTTTAAATACATATATACGCGGTAGAGGGATTTCAATGTCTCATAGTAACCACTTGCAGTAACTGTTCGACTTAGCTACAAACAATAAAAAAATTACAGCAGGCATATCAAAGGAATTACCAAACTGGTATAAACATAACTGCATATTAAGACATGCTTACTGCAGTAGTAGCTGGAAAAGTAGTATTAAGGCAACTAATGTTATATTTATTTTTTAGTAAACATTTACTTTGTTATTGTATAGCTAAGTAGTAACTGTAGAACACATCACCTTTTCACACAAAATTGTTCACTGGACATACTAACTACACTATTATATTGTATTGAATTTAACTTGTAACACTCATGCTGCTACTAAAATAGTCGAGTTTCTAAATTTCTTATACGGTAAAAGGAATTCAATACCATAGTAATCCCCCTACATAATTGCTTGAAAAAACAACAACAAATACAAGTCACATTAATTAATCATTTTCTTTGTGATTTTCGTTAGCTAAGTAGTAGCTGTAAATGCACATTACTTCCACACAATTGGACATACCTACACTAGACTTACCTTCATGGCTAGTCTAGTGAACAATGAATTTTCAAGTAAATACTGTTGCGTAGAGCTTATAACTATGACAAATAGCATATCAACTTACCATCGCCACTAACTTCAATAGAAATGGAACTCCGTTAAGTTTTGAGTCTTAAGTGCACTCACAAAAGATTTCAAAGTGGTAAACAATTTAATATCTAGGATGGTACGGGTAATGACCGATAACCTCGTGAACAAGCTCTAGGCAATAAAAAAGCCCAACAAACAAACTGATACAACATTAACTTTCTTACTTAAATTCTTGAAAATGCCATGAAATCACCAAAAAGTCGTAAAAACCGTATTGCTGAGTATCAAGGTCGTAAATAAAAAAGTATGGATCGGTCCAAGGTATGTATAAGGGCTGGTTCTAAATGTTTATGCCATAAAAAAAAACTTGAAATGACTGAAGAATCCCAGAGATGCAAGCAGCCCAATTTAAAATATCCCTGCTAGACAAGTTAAAATATATATTCATAAATAGAACAAAACAATAAATGTATAAGCTATAATTTTAATAACTTGATTGTTCAACAATAATGAATTTTTTTTTCAAATTTGTGTATTTTTCAACTAACACTTAGGGTTTGCACTCTTAGTGATATAGTTCTATCAGTCTGTCCGTTGTCCACACTAAGACATAGCTAACATAATTATAGAGCTAGTGAAATAAATGTTAAAATCTATATTTCATAAATAAAACAAAACCATTATTGTTGTAAGCTGAAAATTCAATAGCTAACTGCTTTATTCAACAGTAATAACTTTGTTTGCAAATTATTTAACAAACTAAATATCACTGAGGGTTTGCACTTTATTGCTCTAGTTATGCATAATAACTAGAGAGACTTTGTTATTTTTTAATTTTCACAATTTCCAACTTCAAGAATTTTTTTTGTTTTCAACTATAAAAATCAATCAAGTTCAATAAATATTACAAGTCCAAGTTGGTATTCTGCCAACAGTAAATATATGTGTAGTGTAATTACCGTGTAAGTAACAAGAAACTGAAGCCGAGTGCCAATCAGCAGTAGACAAGACACACTTAGCGCTTCAGCAGTAGGAGTCCCACCTTCTTCAGACCGATTCTCAAAAACTTAAAAGTAACATAGCTGTGACAAAGAAGCGCATGAGTAGATGCACAAAAAAGAGCTTGCTATTACAGTGTTATTAACGGTGCATAGCTGTTTATTATAATAAAGCTTGTCATAATAGTCAAGTTTGTCTATTAGCCACATTAGTAATTTGAAACTTATTGTTATAGATGTTCCAGAATTGATGAATGCTACTTTTATTGCTACTTATGAAAATAATGGAAATTTACAATCAATTACAGCTACATGGAATGTAAAAAAGGTACTCGTATAGTGAATATACATAGTACTGCATGCAGATATCATGAAAATATGCAAGCTAATCTATATTACCGACATTTATGTTATTATCAGTATAGTGTGCACTAGTATAATAATTATGTGTTAGATGAATACATAATCATCTCAGTTTATACCATTAATCTGCATTTTATAAGTTGATATAGTCTATTAAAATAATAAAACTTCCTATAAATACATACTGCATACATATGAGTTCTGTGAACTGACATTGGGATTCAAATCCCACAATGACAATCTGAATAATAAAATTAACATAGCCATTTATGACTGATCAAAGAAGATAGATAATACTAAAATTGGACAATATGTGTATGAGAATTCTTTTGAGTCTTTTTTTGACTACCCCTAACATATGGAACAAGAGTATTTATTTAATGTATTAGTTTTGCATGCATCTAATATAGCCTTATTGGTACAAGAAAGAAAAGTGTAGATAAAATTCCACAAACTATACTCGGGAAAATTTTAATGAAAATTAATTACAGTTGATTTATAGTGATTATATTATATTTAAATTCTAATTTACATTTCCTTTACTCTCATTTTTCAGGTGTTTGGTTGTTCTTTGAACAGTACAGAAATTCAAGTTGTCAACAATGAAGGATTAATATTGTATGAGATGACAAAATGTTATTGTTTGATAGCTATGTGTTCTATGGATTTTTTTCCAAATGAATCTTATTGGAGATATATTATTTACGTAAGAAACAATTTTGCTAGTGGATCCCTGCAAACTTCTTCAACCAACATATGTATGTAATTATTCTAGTGGGTTTTGCAAAATGAGTAAGACCTACTGATAATATAGTAATGTCAAGTGTCATAGGAAGGAATTATAATATTTACTTCTTAGTTTGAATTAGTACGCTAATGTGTGCATATATTATTTTAAATACTTATTATTGGATTATGCCGACTATTTAAGATTTGTGAAGTAATTGTTATGAGTTTGTTGGCAATAACATCTTATTTCAAATTTTAAAATGTTCAATATGATATTATATAGTTTTTGAAATATAATTAAGATTGTTTTTTGGCGAGCGAGCGTAGCGAGCGAGACACTTACAGGGGTAACACAATCGAAAATCGGGGATGTTTGTTTATTTATTTATTTATATATATGTTTGGACGTATGTATGTCATTTTGTACTTTGACCCTCCGTATTTTTGTGTTCGCTCGGCGTTCGACCCCGTCCCAAACTTCACTAAACAGAATCCTCTGGTTTAGCGACCATTACCCGTATCACCTTAGAAATTGAATTGTTTACCGCTTTGAATTGTTTTGCGGGTGCTGGGAGCTCCATTTCTATTCGAGTTAGTGGCGGTGGTAAGTTTATACACTATTTGTCACAGTTATAGCACTACTCAACAGCATTTACTTGACAATTCATTGTCCACTAGACGAACCACGAAGGTAAGTCTTGCGTAGGTATGTTCAGTTGTGTGAAAGTATTGTGCGTTACAACTACTATTAAGAATATCACAAAGAAAATTTTAAATAACGTGACTTGATTTTGTTGCTTCTTTTTCAATTCAAACAGTTGAGGGGAGTGGTTACTATGGCATTGAAACCCCTTTACCGTATATGCGTAATTTAGCAACTCAACTTTATTTTAGTAGTTTGAGTAACAACAGTGTAGTTTAAAGCTCGCTCGCCATTTGTGCTCAAGCACACCACTAGTAGTTTGAAACTAATGTTTTTTACAAGAAAAAAAGTAGAATCATACCTTTATAACAATTATGGTCTAAAAGTTTGGCTCGTATGTAAAAACGAAGTCATACTACTGTAAATGGATTAGAAAAATAATCTGTATATTCCAAGAATTTAATACACATACATGTGTAGTTAAAATATTACTGCATAAATTCCAAGCAAAGTATGACATTTAGATGGATAAATTATAGGGTTTCTAATGATAATTATTTAGGATTAGAATGAAAGTGATGAGAGAGCATAATTGGGGATTAAACAGGTGCTATTGTTGTGAAGTCTTTTTGTAAAAAAATTCTTATAGCTGGAACTTCCCAACACTGTGTGGTTCAATACTCAGTTAAGCAAAAAAGCTGCTTGACTTCCATATATTGTACATCTAGTGAAAATGGAGAATGCTTAATTTTTTTAAGTGCTAAACCAAAGCATGACTGGGAAGATAATGGAGTTATATCAACTAATGGACAACACTCATTGATATATCAGTTAAATCATTCTACGGTTTATTACATACAAGTGTCAATGCGAATAAATTCAACAGTATCATTAATAAAAGGAAATTTTACTACTATGTATTATAGTAAGTATTACAATAATGAAATAAAGTCTTAGAAAACAAATTTATTTTCATTAAAGCAATCCAAATATGTATTTTATTATTATTTTGTAGCATCATATTTCTCAGATATGACAGTCTTACTTTCTACTGTTTCAATTATTTTGGGCATAGCCATTGTTTTAATAATCACTTATTCTATACTTAAGATTAAAAAAAAAGGTATGTCTTCGTTTGTCTGCTCGTACACATATAAAATGCTTTCCTATGTTGTTAACAGGTATTCGGTATAAAAAACGAGACATAATTGCTTTGGTGATCACTGTCATCATGCTTATCATTTGCTTCATGACTTGGATATGCTCTAGTATAATAATTAACTGGAGGAAAAGTAAGTGAAAACCAATAGAAAATAATTATTTAAGGCTTACCACTGAATAACGGTTAGCAACATTCCACTTTAGATTTGCATTATGGCTACTCTAAAGATGAAAATAGTGTTCAGTACATAAGCCGGAAGTCCAAAACTTTACAATTAAAGCAGATATAGGCCATTGTGACCAACTTATAGCCTCAATTTTCTTGTTGTATATAATATAGGCATAAAACATAATTCAGGAAGGAACTTTAGGAACTGTGAGTACAGTAAATCTTCTTCTTTTAAACATTACAAGACTATATGAGAGATATTTTCATGAACCTTGCCATGGGAGAAATGTGTTTCTTGAAGTCTCTCTGAATACATTTAAATTATGGGTGTTGTAAATTTGGGCAGAATTTGTTTTGCCTATACACTGGCTTTAATGACTTTTATATCACTGTGTAGCAAAATGATTGCACTACAACCGAAACTAAGCATCAATTTGGAAGAATTAGCCATTAAAAAAAAATTATATACTAGTGGTGTGCTTGAGCACAAATGGCGAGCGAGCCTTAAACTACACTATTGTTAAATTTGATTTTAACAACTAACACTCAAGCTATTAAAATAAAGTCGAGTTTTTAAATTACGTATGAGGTAAAGGGGTTTCAATGTCATACCCAACAGTTTGAATTGAAAAATAAGCAACAAAATCAAATCACGTTATTTAAAATTTTCTTTGTGATATTCTTAATAGTAGTTGTAACGCACAATACTTTCACACAACTGAACATACCTACGCAAGACTTACCTTCGTGGTTCGTCTAGTGGACAATGCATTTTTAAGTAAATACTGTTGAGTAGGGCTTATAACTGTGACAAATAGCACATTAATTTACCACCGCCACTAACTCGAATAGAAATGGAGCTCCCATACGATTTTGAGTTTTAACTGCACCCGCAAAACAATTCAAAGCCGTAAACAATTCAATTTCTAAGGTGATACGGGTAATGGTCGCTAAACCGGAGGATTCTGCTTAGTGAAGTTTGGGACGGGGTCGAACGCGGAGCGAACACAAAAATACGGAGGGTCAAAGTACAAAATGACATACATACGTCCATACATATATCTAAACTAGTGGTGTGCTTGAGCACAAATGGCGAGCGAGCCTGATAGTTAGGTAACATAATATACTGACCGTATTGTTAATGGTAACAGTTATGACCTTTTATTTCAGCAAACAAATACAAAATCACTCTCTTACCTGATTAATGGTAACTTTTGTAGTATCAAACATCTGCCATTCTGATAATCTCAATCACCAGTAACTCTCGAACAAGCTCTCAGCTATGATTTAAAAAAATAAACCAATGTTATTATTTGTAATTTTAGCCAACAAATATGGAATTACTACTTACCTCAATTTCATGAGTATAGATAACTTCTGTAGTATCAAATTGAAGTTACTTTGACTATCTGAATTACGGTGAATTCTTGACAACAAGCTCTCAGCTACAAATACAAATGACAATCAATTTTAGCACACAAATACAAAATTACTTTCTTACCTCATTTTCTTGAGCAGTGGTAACTTTTGTAGTACTAAATTTGAGCCCTTAGCTACAAAAAAGAAAGACCAGAGTTAATTTAGCATATTTAGCTAACAAATATGGAATTGCGTACTTACCTCAGCTTCCCTCGAGAAGTAAGCTTCCTTAGCAATAATACTACGGCATTCTGACTACTAATGGCTCTTGACAACCAACAAGCAGCACTCCGTATCCCCCATAAAACGACGAAGTTTTGAAATTAAGTCTGGAAAAGGGTCTTCAATGCCATAGTAACCGGTCAAATCAACTTTTTGTTTCTTGAAAAGCAAGCATTTTCGCAGGAATTTTCTCACACTTTGGAGCTTAAGTATACAGTAAGGCTTGCTTAATGCTGTAGTTTCAGAATAAACTGGGGTCAAGCCTAAAAAGCCGTCTTTTTTGGAGAAAAACGTTCCCCGCGCGCGCGTTTAAAGAGCATACGTACCATCCATACATACATACATATATATAACATATACCCGATTTTGCATTATCCACCCCTAATAGTATCTCGCTCGCTTCGCTCGCTCAATAATAAACAAACATCCCCGATTTTCGATTGTGTTACCCCTGTAAGTGTCTAGCTCGCTACGCTCGCCAATAATATATATATATTTTTTCTAATTCCATGCTAAATATCTTCACAATGATATGTTTAGGTATGTGGCAGGTGAGATATCTCACTATATCACAAAGTGTTATCTCATGGCTGTATTGCTCAAGCTCATTACCAGAGTAGTTGTAGCAACCAGGGCCTGGCATACAAGTTTTCTGAGTGTTTACAGCTACCTTTACTCAGTGGAGCCTACCCAGCCAGGTTAGAGCAGCTGCTATAATATCAGCTGGGGTTGTGGGGAGCCCCTAGAGGTTTTCTGCTAACTTTACACCTTGAATTACGGAAAAAACTACTTCTGTGAAGATATCTAGTGTGGAATAAACCAATTATTACATTCAGAGTGATATGGCTAGATATTTCACTCTCAGGCTTTATTTTCACTCACCTTTGGCTCATGAAAATAAATTAGCCTGCTAGTACAATATTTCACATATCACACTTTGACTCATGCAATAAGTACTATATATCCTCTTATTAGGTAGAAATAAGCATATTATTTGGTTGCAATGTGAAGGTGATGCAACAACTTACTCAGATGTTCCGTACTTGCCACTATTTATTCAATTTATTATTGCTAAACATTATTGTGGACTTGTGCTATGTAACTGAATATTATCTGTTTGTTTTAATAGAATCATGTGAAACTTCATTCATTATGGTCAGGAGTACATTCATAAATGTTGCGCTTGTCCTGACTGGAGTAACTGTCCTTGTTTTAATGTTCACTGCATTTATTATTGGTATCTGCAAAAAAGGTAGCTATTGGAAATAAAATTTGTATACAATCAGTATTACGATTGCATGTACCATTTTCATTGTGTTTACAGCAAAAAATATTCCTGGTTTGTCGAAAAGTGTGCAGCAAAATCTCAATGATGACACAATAACTGCACAAGACAAAGATATAGAAATGATCATTAATGAAGTTTATAACATTCCTTCAATACATCCATCCAACATCTTGGAAACAGAGGGAACAAACACTACATATGAAAATTTATTTTGATTTGAAACTATAATTTAGTTGCTTAGTATCGCACCATTAGTAGTGATTGAGACATACCTTAACTAACTGTAAATCTTTAATCCATTGTTGAACATAAAAATTAATTTCAGACTACCGCTTATCAGAGACAGTAATGGTGGTATAAATGTCTGTTAATTTTAGATCGTAAGTCTACAAATATTTTCTTAATAGGGGGTGGGATGGGGCACAATATGACAAGGACAAAAATACACTTGAAGGAGTGTACCTCATGCAAAGATATTTGTGCTATTTGAAATAATAGATGCTGTCACTGAGGAAACTATTGCTTTTAGGGTCCCTGAGTACAATGTGGGACATAACTTAAGGCTGAGTTACTATAAAAATGGCAGTTTGCTACGGCTGTGCAATGGGTAATTAATTTAGAATGTAGTGACTGCTCTGGAATGACACTAAATGATGTGAAGAATACAAAATGATGATGCTTCAGACACCAGCAGTGATGATTCTGAATGACTTGCTTTTACATAATAATCATGTGTGATTGTTGATGTATTGTGAGGTGTATTAAGCAATCCAGGGCAAAGTTGCCATCACTAGTAATGCAGCTGAGCATCTATTAAACGAAGCAGAAAAAAAATGATTTGTTAAAAAGGCTACGACTTCATACTTAACTAATGTATTAAAATGCAAATACAATTATGTATTACCAACTCATTGAATCCCCCTGATAATTGAATATCGTGAATGTGCTGGATAGAAAGTTGTCAAGTCATGCCGGTAGCACGATTTGAATGGTCCTTCCCAGCCATCCACATATATAACACCATCTTGTGTCATGGCGACATGTTGTGTGTTTATATTTCATAGTGTACACATTAAAGATACGAGTAGATGGACACTAAGTTGAGCTTACTGAGCTCAATACAATGGTTATCTCTGGATTGTGTAAAAAGTTCAGTCTACTAATAATGATGTGTCAGCAAGTCAGTCAGAGATATCACTGCAGGTATTTGAAGCATTACTATTGGCATCTGATGAAGTACCATCAGAATTACTACTGCTTAGTCAGGAGTGACTAAAGCTGCTTTAAAGTGAGGGGCATCATGTATCACAAGTTAATTTACTCCAATGAAAACCACTTACATTTCATGGAAAAATATAACTTCATATTAACTAAGCTAAATACAAGTTTACCAATGCCATTCAATACTTAAATTTGCATAGTATGTGCCCCCCACCCCCCTGTGTCTCCTAAACTATAAATCTGTCCCTCCCTCTTACACACTCACTTCTATCACAACATACACGTAAAGAATCTGGCACTGTTGTTATACCACCATTACTGTCTCTGATGAGCTGTAGTCTAATCTATACTGGCTGCTTTCTTATGCCTCAGACTCATCAGGCATTGCTAGAGCTGACAGCCATAGGCTTACTATACAAACAAGACTACTGTATCCCAATCTACATCTCACTAAGCCCCACCCACAACAGGAAATAAATATGCTTTGGTTATATCTCCAAGGTGAAGGTTTTTAGATAGTAATTATTTTCTGGGTAGTTAGTGAGAATTCCATAGTTGCCAACTATCCCGGTTTTTTTAGCCTTTCCCGGTTTTTTTTTTAGCCTTTCCCGGATCCCGCGGGTTTACTTACTTGCAATAGGATTTCCTGGAATTTTGATAGAGTTAACCAATTATCGGTCAAATACTCGAAATAGAGTATCCGTTATTAAGGTCCACGTAACGCCAAATACTCGATTCCGCGTACAACAGAGGGGGTTAATAACTATTAGCCAACAGCTGCACACAATAGTCTGCAAGTTAGTCTGCTTGATATCAGTGGTTTGTGTAGTGGTATAGCTATCTGTACAGCATATCTACAAGGGTGGTTACTATAAAACATTTTTCATATAAACTTGGTTGAAAACACTGAAATAAAGAATAAAATATTGTTGTATGAAATAATAGCACAACAGCAAAAGTTCATCATTTGGTACAGGTGAGTGAATCAAGAATGGCTGAAGTCTTCTCAAGGAGGTTAGTGATTATTCAGTGATATTGAGGATCCAGAGTTGGAACAGAAGTAGCTATAAATAGCCAGGCTGTTTTGGTAGACTGTTGGATGTCAGTGGTGTTCTCAAGCGAAAAATAGACCTGGAAAGTATCAAATAGAACAAAGAAATGACACAGAACTTCACTTATTACTCCTTTCTGATCAAGATTATTAGCTAAATTCAGTTGTTTCTGTTGTTTACTTCCGCTTGTCAAAATATAGTGTATGTATGTCTATGGTCAACTCACCTCTATCAGTTGCTTCGTGTGTCCATTCCTGTTTGACTCACAATCATTACTGACATCTCTGTAGATGTCTTTCACGGTAATACCATAGCTAGCTTTCTGAACCTAAGCAACGCGAAGTAGCGTGCCGAAGCTTAGCAACGACTTAGCAGATTTTCTCGTAGCCCTGGCATTATCTTCTATAATCACAGACTGGAACACTCGGGCTCTTAATTTCTTTCAGCAATATTCATGCTATCTTAATGATATTCATGATGGTTAATTAGTGGGCGTGGCCTATCCCGATTTTTCATTTTAGAAAGTTGGCAACTATGGAATTCCGGAGCGGGGAATTGTACGATAAACATTCTCTCTCCCCGATTTACTAAGAGCAGAAGTCTCAGACGACAACCGAGAGGCCAGCCGTACAACCTCACTCGCTAGAGGTTGACCGTGCATGAACACTTCCCTCTTCAATTTCCTATTAAGTAAAATATATTAGCAATGCTCAATTAAAAAATATTTATTAACATTGGTTTTACCTTATGTGATCAATAGCTAATTAGCTATTGTTGTGATAGACTGATCAGCTAGTTCAGCTGTCTTTTTTTTATATTTCTTTCTACTAAAATCCATCATTTTATCTTATATATATATATATTATAATAATATATATAATTTTCCCCCCTGCAATGTTAATTTTAACAAATTATTTATAGATATAACATAACACATTTATATATCAAATATAAAATTATTGTAAAAAACTTAAAGAGCTGTTTCCTGTAGTTTCATGCCTCTGATAATCATATGATATTTTCTGGACAGTAGTTCATGACAGTTCTGACAACATTTTTTAAACATTATGGTATCATGTTCTAATCGAAAATTTCTATTTTCAATCTCAGGAACATGGACGTAATTTTTATTGCAGACATTCTAAAAAGATTAATTTAACAATAATGATAAATTTCATTGTGATAATATTACTGTAGCGTAAGGCACCACAAATCAACTGCACCAATTTTCGACCATTAATTTTTCGACTAAGTCCACCTGATTTCGACAAGTTGGCAATGAGCAAAGCGAGCGAGGCACTTACAGAGGTAACACAATTGAAAGTCAGGGATATTTGTTTGTATGAACGTACACATGTCATTTTGTACTTTGACCCTCTTGTATTATTGTGTTAGCTAGGTGTTAGACCTGTCACAAACTTCACTAAACAGAATCCTCTGGTTATCGATCGTTACCCGTATCATTCTAGAAATTGAATTTAACACATTGAATACTTTCGCGGGTGAATTTAAAACTTAATAACATATGGGACTTTGATTTCTACTCGAGTTAGTGGCAGTGATTAAACTAATTTTAATTTGTCATATACTATGATGGGTATCAGCAGAATGAGTGTTCTGTTTGCCTGTGGAATAATATGAAGATGATATTATAGATGATGAACTTTATAATGAATGGATTATATCCATTGGATATGTTGTTGTGTATGTGGTAACTGGATGCATACAGACTGTCTTATCACTGAAAACTCTGCTTTTGTGTGTGTTTTGTGCAATTATGTGCAATGATTTGAAATGAATTGGACGAACTGTCTAATAAGTCGTCCTATAGCTAACCTCGGTTTTACCTCTTACTACTTATCGCTCCATTCTCTCAGTAGCTTTATTTCACCTTTTCTGGCTCATGAATACAGCAGTCTGTTCATGAAAAATTTCACCATACCACACTTGGCTCATGTAATAAGTATTATATATACGTAATAATATATATTATTATTTATGCACAGGAAACTAATATGAATTATAAAGGAATATCATCTGTAATTCGAAAATATAGTGTCAGAGGATAGAAAGAAAATGCACGGAATGAATGACATGAGAAACAACTGGTAAGTGATTTTTACATTTTTCTAGTGTTTTATTTAGCAGTGGTATAAATCAGTGGTGTCAAACAGTCTAAAATCAGTGCAAATAATTAGATGAAATTTTTTTAATGTGATGCAATTAATTAGATGTTTATATAATGCAATGAATTAGATGAGAAAATTTAAATGTAATGCAATAATTAGATGAAAATTTTTTATTATAATGCAATGAATTGGATGAGAAAATTTAAATGTAATGCAATTAATTAGATGAAAATCTTTAAATGTAATGCAATTAATTAGATGAAAATCTTTAAATGTAATGCAATTAATTAGATGAAAATCTTTAAATGTAATGCAATTAATTAGATGAAAATTTTTAAATGTAATGCTATTAATTAGATGAAATTTTTTTAATGTAATACAATTAATTAGATGAAAACTTTGAATGCATAACATCATTAAAATATGAACTTCACCATCATATTCACAAATTTTGTCATTAATTTTTATTTATCTTTTTTTTTTGGAGAATGGAACTAAATCAAACTAAGCGAACTTATAGTGACTCCAGTAATTACTCATCATTGGAATGCTCTGGTCATTCAGAGTTAAATTATAGTGCCCTTAATCATGGGGATAAAGAAGAATATGGCAACTAATACATAACTGGAGTACAGAAGCAATGAATCTAATTGTAAGATCCTAAGTACATTACTTTTTTGGTTGTAGTATTTAGTCTTACTTTATATTTGTCAAATATTTGCTGTGTAGAACATTATTAAAACTTAATCTAGGCTCTATTTACTTTCAGCTTCATACATAAATATGATGCCAGACTTAGCAGCATTTCAATAATCTGGCTTCTTTTTAGTTTTTATGCCACAAATTACCAGGAATGCCTAATTAATTTGCTGGAAGTTCTGATGAGACGCCTTCTTGTTTAAATGAGAAAAATTGCATTAAGTAGCAATTTTAGCACTGATGAAATAGCTCAGAAAGAGTCTAATAATTCTGATTACCTATATTGAAAAGATATTGTCTCAGTGTTTTGTCAGAGAGTTAGGTCATAGCATAGCTAACAGGTTTTATATTTGATATTATGAAAATTTATTGTGTACTTATAATATAGATGCTTAAATTCAGCATTCTTGTTGATAATGCATGTTTTATCACACCTTAGCTGTATAATATAATTGTTACGTTTATTTGGTTACAAACTTTATAATTTGTTACATATCAAATTACATCTTTTTTACATTTTTTTTAGCAATTTCATATACTTCAAGTTTATTTTCTTTTATTACATTATGAAATATGTTTAGCCATTTAGTATTTGTTGTTCCTTGTCTGAATTTGTATTATAATTTCAGTGAAGTATATACTAATGAGTTTGGAATATATATAATTTCAAATTGTGCAGTATACTTAAGAGAAATGATTAGCTGAAAGGAATTGTTAAGGAGTTTATAAGAGCTAGAAAATGAGTGCACAGAGCAGCCAAACAGCACAAGAAAAACTGATGGGAAATATAGAAGACTGGGTTCAAGAAGAGCTAAATAAAAAAAATACAGATTTTGGACTTCTAATGAACTCAAGAAAAGTTACTGGAAATAATAATTTTATAGGGGAGCATTTATATGTCAAATAAACCTTTATCTGTTTCTACACTGTATCATTTTCTTACTATCGCTACATTACAGTATAAGCTTCCTAAGAACTACTTTTTCAACCACTGGCTCCTCTAGATCAGCTAAACTAAATTCTGTCTAGTACAAGTAAAATTCTGCATTAGGAATGACATAGACTCTAATTATAATACTGTATAAATTCATACTTACTACGTTAATACTTATAGTCTTAATATTATTACTATGTTAAATGTGCATTATATAATAAATTTCTTGAACTTATAATTATGATGACAAGATGTTTCGGTTTCATTAATCCTCAAATCAGTTAAAACCCACAGTCTCCATCTAGAAATTATTTGAACTATACATTTCCAAGCAGCAATGCACCCTTATGAAAGGAGATAGAAAAAACAGTTTTGTTAAACTAATTTAAAGCTTAACTAATTAACTATTGGTGGAGTTAGGTTCATCATCAGAAACAAGTGAGTCAGCCTCATCATCTGACATTGTGACTTTAACAGGTTCAACTTCTGAAAGTTGCTCAATTACTCCACCCAGTTTTTCATCTCTGTCTGGTAGTAGTGACGATAATGGTGGATGTTGTGGTACAAATACCACAAGTTTACCAGCTTTCAAGATTGTTGGCGACAACATTGACAAGTACGTAAAGCCACGTGAGATGCGGCTTGATGCACAGTCAAAATCAATGCACTACTTCAACTTTTATGCCGTCAAGAGTAGGGTTGATGTGTCCAAATTACCAGATGAGCCATGCCTCCCAGATTTTGCATCATTTGATCTGAAAATCACCAAAAACTATCATTCAGTTATCCTGACTAATTTCAAGATCCATATTGCTAGCGTATAACTCAGAAATATTTTTCCTTTTTTTGATAAATTTGCCTGTGTTATGGAAAAGCACATCCAAATGGATCATTCAAAGGAGATGTCGCAAAAGTCAGAGGTGGTAAGTGGAGGGTACAACCATGTGAAATATGATGCTTGTAAAGTGTTATCAATATATA
>WLWD01001398.1_pt1 | contig 37676 bp, 33 predicted proteins | sample 6712731 | NCBI WGS metagenome assembly WLWD01 (sample SAMN12718690, study PRJNA576275) | sponge metagenome | isolation source: marine sponge | host: Mycale hentscheli | place: New Zealand: South Island, Marlborough, Capsize Point | collected 2014-11-01 | reverse complement strand
TTTCTTCTCCTAAATAAATGTTCTCCTATATTATGATAATTGTACACCTCGTAAATTGCCCATTCAAATATGTACGGGGGAAATCGGTAAAATAGCACGGCTGGAGTTGAAATAGTACAGTTACCAAAGTGAAATAGTACAGATAAGTGCGCACGCGTGGAGTAGTTAGCCCTGGAAACGCCAGCATTTTTGCTGAAAAGTTTGTTTTGAAGTAATGGTGGTCTAATGTTAGGATGTAGATGTACTATTAGAGAGTGATAGCATGAGTAAACCGTGGTATTAGGGATGAATAGCACGCGTAAAAAGGAATAAATAGCATTCGCCTTTGCCTTGTGCTATTTCAATCCTGAATACCACGGTTATCCGCGCTATTACTCATACAAACTTGAAAAACTAGTTTAATGGAGACACACACACACACACAATATGTATCTAGTAATGTTATTCAAACCCCTCCCCTTCTACAATTTTTTTTGTATATATATATGCATGTCTGTGTGTGTTACTTCAAATACATTGGATAGAAGACTTACATTCTCATAACATGACTCACAATGATAGTACTACTTTGGGTTCCTTTTCTTGTATTTTTTCCCCTACCACTGTGTTTGATACCATTTTCTTTTCCAAGATATAAAAAAGTTCAGAATGTATGCGCATCTATTAGACTCACCGACCTGTGACATTCATGTTTCCCCCCCCCCCCTAGTCAAAAATCCTGTATCAAACCCTGCAGGTCGTCTATAATTCCTCATGGCTGATATACGAGCCTCTGGCACTGACATCCTACCATCACCAATGACATGCCCCAAGTACAACATGTACTGTCCACCAAATCACATTTGGACGGTTTTATAGTGAAACCTGCCTCTCCTTGGCACTTAAGGGTGGCCGCACATAGCAACGCGCACCGCCTTTAAAACGTACCTCGATTAATTCCCGCGCCGAGGCCCACGACTATTATCAAATGCGCCCTACGAAAATAATGCGCGAGGGGCACAGGTATATTGTGCGTAGTTAGTTTTCCGCGTGCTGAAGCTGTGTGGTTGCTTGTTTCCACAAAAGGAAATCTGAACTAATCAGCTGCTATGGGTTCCAAGAGAAACCTCAAAAAGTTTAGTGTTGCCAGGAAGCGCAGGAAGCAACTGGTAGATGCCAGATCTAAAAGATTCTGCAGCCATGAAGGTACATTTTCCAACCCCACCTAGAGTATGTTGTTATTGCTTTGTGAATACACAGACTCTGAGGCTACTCCCGCTGCTCCAGGTGACAATGATGTACCACCAAGGGTAGTCAAATGATAATAATAAATAATTGCTATATATACATACATATATATATATATATATATATATATATAAGGATTCCATCCTTGGCAGTCCTGAACATCTTCTGGATTTTGACACTGGCAGTCCTGCTGATCCACACTTGGTTTGTATATAATAATAACAAATGGAAAAAAGAACAATGAAGTAATAATATTTTTTTAGAATTTTCTTGATGATGTTCAGGAATCAATCACCCAAGACAATCCGCACATGGTTTGTCAAAAAAATAAATTAATAAAAAAATATAGAATTATGGAGGGGGAAATGTTTAGGATTATGTTTCTACCAGTCCGGAATACCTGGGTGACTTTGTTCCTGGCCATCCTGATGGCGTCACTGACAGCAGCCCTGGTGATCCACATATGGTTTGTCAGAATAATAAATAAATAAATAAATAAATAAAGTATTATACACACATACATAATGTACAGGACTTTGTTCACGGCATTAGTGCCACTGGTGAAGTTCCAGACTCCTCACTGGTCAGTTCTGGTATACCAGACCCACCTTCGTCACTGGTCAGTCTACAATAGTAATAATAATAATAATAAAATAATAATAAATAACAACAATAATAAACTACTATCAATAAAATGATAATAGTAATTAACAACAATAATAATAATAATATGGAAAATGCCAGATTTCCATACTTTGAACAGATGAGTAAATTTAGTAGGAAAATAACAACAACAAAAAAAAACACCTGACACAATAGGAAAAATAAGGTGAACTAAACTAACCTTACAGGAATCTGCCGAGATAGTTGACAAATTGGTCACTGCCGCCAACCAGGTTGGATTTCCAGTGGACAGAATCTCTGACACTGTGTCGTCAAACTGCATTCACCTGGAATGTCCCCAGCATATGAGGATTCGTGACTCCTCATGTTCATGGCAGCAGCACTACCCAGTGTTATCATTTTTGATGACGGGTAACTTGCATGCCGACTATGAGCGTGTAGGAGGCTTGCTTGGCTTCCCAGCCTGTTCTAGTACCCAGTGGAATAGGATTGTGAAGAGGCTGGAGGAGTTTGTCTCTGGCTTGGCTGAGTGGTCTTGTGGTCAGGTAAGGAAGGAAGTAATGGAGCGAGGTGATGATAAGGGATGGATCGCTTCTTTTGATGGGTTTTACCTGACTCGGGGCCACTACTCCAATAACTCCTCTGCCACACTCCATGACTATTCCACTGGGAAGATAGCTTGGTACACTCACAGAACCAAGCGTGGTCCAGGGCACAACTGGACTGGTACGTCAGCCGGTGCAGAACCAGATATGCTGGACGAACTTCTTGGCAAGGCAAAGAAGGCGGGGTTTTCTGTGAAGGAGCTTGTCTGTGACAAGGACTCTGCAACCAATGCTATCTTCTGTAAGTACTATCCGGAAGGAATGATTACTTACTGCAGTAATCACAGTGCAAAGAACATGCACAAGGCCCTGGAAAAAATAAAGAAGTACAAGTGTGAGGTATAATATTAAAAATAAAAAATAAATTAATATTATTTTTACTTTGTATCCAATGGTATGTAGTGCAAGGCAGATCACTTTAGGTGCAAAAGGATGTCGGACTCTACATTGAACTCCTGCAAGACTGCTTTGGGTAATCTGATTGCTTCAGACAAAATCCAGGAGGCAGATAACCCCTTGGAAGCCTTCACTGAAGGCATCCAAAATTTTCTGGCTCATTACTGCCATGACCAGCATACATCATCCTGGTGTTACCATCCTAAAGTAAAAACAAAACATACACGTGTAAAAATATCATTAATGCAAATACTAGGTGAATCCTGATGGAAGCCCCTACACTTCCCAGCACCATTTTACCTGCAAGTCTCAAGTGGCAGGGTTTTCCAGCCTATTGCAGGAGATGTCCTTGTATCCCCAAGACTACGTGTCAGATCATGGGAGACTGACGACCAACACTGTTGAAGGTTTCCATGGTCTGGCACTTGTCTACCGTGACAAGAGGACTGACTTGTCACATACTCACTATGTGTGCAAGACCAACATGGCAGTATGCCATAAGGTTAGCTAAAAATAAACAAACACACAAACAAACCAAAATACACATTAATAACAATAACAACTACAATGATAATAATACTAATAATAAACAATACTACTACTACTACTATTACTACTACTACTAATAATAAAATACACAACCACAACATTTTTTTAAATTACAATAACAGAATCTTGGACCAATTTGGAAGGCTCTCTGCTTCTTGCAAATGGGAGTGGACATACCCATCAATGCCGTCTCTTCCATTTTAAAGGAGCAGCGAGAGTGGCTCAAAAAATGGCACCAAAAGTCAACAAAAGAATACCTCCACAAACGGTTAGCATAGTTATTTCACAATAAATTTGTGGTCACTGCTATAAAGTTTTTTTTTTTTTTTACTGTAATCACCATTTTGAAACCAGGAACTTACAGAAGAAAGCCAAGAAGAAGCGATATGAGGAGGAGAAGGCTTTCATGGAACGGCTACGAACAGCTGGATGTAGTGCCGGTGAGTATGCTGGTGATGGCCTTGGAGAGTCCACTTCAACGGAGCTCCAATGTACAGAGGAAGGCCCTGTAGAGGCCAGCCCAGAAACGGAACATCTAGAATTGGAAGAGGATGATGATGATGTTAGAATTGACAGTGGATGTGACGATCATCATCCTCTTCTGATCTTCTATGATTGTGAAGCAACTGGGTTGAGCATCTACAGCGACCACATCACGAACTTAGCAGCAAAAGTTGTTGCATGTCCAGTTCCTCTGAAGCAACCATCATTTTCGAGTTTGGTTCGAACCACCCGACACATTTCTGCACCTGGTAAGAAAATAAAATTTAAATCAATACTAGTATCACATTCTTATTTGTTTAAAATAGTAACTAGACTGACTGGCATTTCTCAGACCATGCTCAGAAATGAGCAGCCACTCTCAGCAGTACTGCCACAGTTTTTGCAGTGGATAAGTACAGTGACAGCCGAGGTCAGCGATGCCACAAGTATCACCCACTTCCCTGGTACAGCCATTAACTCTTTGTAGATTACATTTATTAAATTTCTATACAATTTAGTGTTAGTTGCTCATAATGGCTTCAGCTACGATTTCCCGATTCTATTTTCGGAGGCTGAAAGACGAGACATCTCTTTGTCCATCTTTGAAACAGACAACATTCACTTTAGTGACCCACTACCTCTTTTACGTGTGGTAAAGAATTAATAGCTACTCACTATAACATAGTTACATAATATTACCTGTATTGTAGATGAAGAAGGATGGACATGAGCTTCTGAAGGGACATTCTTTGGCAGTGGGCAAGCTGTACAATAAAATTTTAGGAAAGGATTTTGAAGGTACCATTAAAAATTCTAGTTACCTTGTGCAAATACATAAGTAATAAAAATATAGGAGCACATAGAGCCCTCCCAGATGTCCTTGGCTTAGAGGAAGTGCTGACCCACCCATCCCTTATTAGCTGTCTTTCTCAATTGGACATTCGCCATCCCAGTATGCAGCTAAGACAGTGGGTACAGCAGAAGAGGGCTCACACTCGTAAGATGGTGCTTACCAAGGGATTGGGCAAGTGCATAACAGCAGCACAAGCTACTAGGCTGGACACACTAGGCATCACACTCACAGACTTGAAGCATGTCAGAGACAGCACTGACAAGGAGGGCTTCCTCAAAAGTCTAAAGACTAAAGGTGTGAGGAGTCAAGTACTTCGGGAGAAGTTGCAGCAAGCAGTGCTGAGTCTGCCCTAGCATTTATACTTGACCTTTATTAGTAAGTTTTAAACCATGCATTAGCTCTAACTAAACTTAGTCTCTTTACAGTATAGTGTTCCAGCCAACTTTCAAGAATTTTTAGTTCCCATGAATAATGCCTCCAAGTGGCGGGAATGGGAAACACTGTTTTTCACAGTGGCTAAATTACTCATTCCAAACAGGAAAGTTGCATTATAATCTCTTTATTTTATGAGTGTATTATATTTACCAACCTTTTGTAGTTATCTTCAGCTGCAGGTTCCAATACCATACATTGGTTGTCCATGACTCCCCATAATGGGCTCCAGGAAGCTTTAATGGCAGACTGCGCCAGGGCCAGGTCCACACCAGTACAGACGCAGACTCAGGGAAACACCACGCCGTTGCAAACTCTCATTACAGCAGAACTGCCAATCTCTTTTCTTGTTTGTTTTGTGTGGCTGCAAGCGGGCTCCTTTTGGACCCGTTTGTGTGCACAGTAATTAAAATATTATTGCTCGCGTAGAAATCTCACGATAAATGGGGGAGGGGCTGTTTCAACTGAATTTGCGAGTGGAATAGAAACTCTAAATTTTGAACGAGTTTTTCTTGGAATCTAATAATGAGAAAGACAATATTTTTTTGCACACGGGTAGAATACAAAAAAATGAAGTGCACCACAATTTGAATTTTTCAATATCTTATAACATGAAAAAAATTCGAATAAATAGTAAAGTAAAAGAAGAAAAACTCGTTGTGTTGCAGTAGAGTAAAGTCTTAGCTGGTAGCGTGCCAAATTGCGGGGCTTCAGCTCCCCGCATAGCTCCAGAAAACTGCTTCAAAATTGTAACTCGGGGCCATGAAAACTTCGCCGCTTCCGCTTCATAGTTGGAGAGTAGTATCTTCGGGAGGTACTTGCAGTTTGTAGATAGGTAGAATAGTCTTGCAAGGAGAGGATCTGTAGTTAGAACACATAGCAACCGAATGCGTGGGCGGTGTGCGGCCACCCTTAACAACGCCTTCAAGGTCTTTCAAGTTAGCTTCCCAATCAGCACTGAAAATAATTACATCATCTATGTAATTAGCAGCTTGGTCACTAACTGGGCGCAACACATCATCCACTACAGACTGGAATATAGCCGGAACATTCCGAAGACCAAACGGCATCCTGTTGAACTGAAATTTACCAAAAGGACAGCTAAAAGAGGTCATCTCCTTACTGTCACTAGCCATCCTAACCTGATGGAAGCCCGCCATCAGATCTAGCTTAGACAAGACTCCCGATTTGCCAACCTTGTCAGTGTTTCATCCAGACATTCTTGCAAGGGGGGGCAAAATAGAGTTTTGAAAATGTAAGGGGGGGCGGGCGGCACTGGTCACCATGGGAGTGAAATAGAATTATTGGAAGGCCTATGTCCTACATTAAAAAAACATAATCTTATCTAATGAGGTCTGCATATGTCAGATCCTGACAAGTTAATTCAGCTACTCATTTTCACCTCCACCGTCTAGCAATTTTCAGTCAACTGTGACATTCACTATTTAGATGCTTTTCACACACTATTCAACTCTGACTCTCACCTCCCCTTAGGTTTATCACACGTTGATTCACACTTACGGTTGCTGGCTGGCTATAAAAAGGCCAGCCCTCAGCTCACCGTAGCAGTTGTTGAGTTTTGATCTATACAGATTCTACAACTTCCAGAACCAGAACTCTAAGCACTCGTAGTCCCTGACAGCTTAAGATAGTCTCAAATGGATATTCGCTCTTTCTTCTGTGGTGCAAGCTCTTCAAAGTCACCTGGCCACTCAAGTAGCAGTGACACAGAAGATAAAATTGACAGCAATCAATCTGATACTGAGTTTTTGGAGCCAAGTCCTGCCAAGAAAAGATTAATTGTCCATGAGAAGCATGCAAAGGAAAGATTAACTACACATGAGAAAAGCAAGAAAATCACTGCAAGCAGTCGAAAATACAACAAAAAATGGGAAGAGAGCTTCAATTGGCTGATGTTTGATAAAAATTTCCAAGGAGCTTTTTGTAAGGTTTGCAGGAAGAGAGGAATTTCTCTTCAAAGAACAGGAGGAACATGGATCTCAAAACCTTTCACGAACTGGAAGAAGGCAATAGAGAAGATGAAAATTCATGCAAAGAGTGATATTCACCTCCTATCATGTGAAGCAGAGATGGCTGCAGCTACAGCACTACAAGAAGGGTCAGTCATTCAGCAACTCCAACAAATTAATGATGAGGAAAAGTTGAAGAACAGAATGGCCATTAAAGCTCTAATTCGTTGCACCCATTTTCTAGCTCGTCGCCACATTCCCCACACAACAAATTTTGATGAACTTATTGATCTAATCGTAAGTTGTGGTGCAGAAGATTTAAAGGGGTTCCTTGAAAGAGCTAGATTAAATGCAACCTACACATCTAAAGTTGCTGTTGTTGAATTTGTTGAGGCAGTTGGCTTATGGGCTGAAGAATGTTTACTGAAACGGCTTCGCCAAGCTTCCCATTTCAGCATAATGGCAGATGAGTGCACTGATGTGACGACCACAGAAGAGCTTTCAATTTTCTTCCGCTGGGTGAACATGGACGGTCAACCTGTTGAGCACTTCTTGGATATAGTTCCATTGAAAGCTACTGATGCAAAGACTATTTATTCTGCCCTTGTTGAATTCATGAAAGATAAAAACATACAGATTAGCAAGCTGGTGGGTATGGGATTCGATGGAGCAGCTACTTTCTCTGGGAAACACAATGGTGTGCAGAGTCTCCTGAAGAAAATTTCACCTCATGCACTTTTCGTACACTGCCATTGCCATTTGCTACAGCTAGCATGCGTTCAAGCAGCTAATGCTACCAGTGGGATAAAACATGTGTACATCACACTCACCACCCTCTGGAAATTTTTCCACTATTCTCCTAAGCGAGCTGAGAGTCTCAAAGCAGTACAGCAGGTGCTTGACTTACCTGAGCTGAAAGTTGTGAAACCATCAGATACTCGCTGGCTGTCCCATGAACGCTGTGTGAAGGCAGTCAAAGCTAGCTACAGTGCAATTGTGACTGCTCTAAACAATATCTATGAGCAGACACATGCACCTGAAGCTCTAGGTATCAGTAAAGCCTTATGTAGGCCCTCAACTTTAGTGGCCATATACCTCCTTGATTATGTTCTGCCACAAGTGGCGAAGTTGAGCAGAGCTCTCCAGACTGAGAGAATAGACTTGACAGCTATCACCCCTCTTGTTGATGCCACTCTCAATACACTTGATGATGCCATGTTACCTGCTGCTAACTGGGTATTAGAACTGATGGATGCAAAGAATGAGATCGAAGAAGTCACTGACATCACGTTAACCACGGAAAGCATTGCTACATTCCAAGGACAAGTGGCTGAACCGTTTATCAGGATGCTGAAGGCAAACATATCCAGCAGATTTATTTCACAAGATATTGTCTCCTCATTTGGCATCTTTGATCCGAAGAAAGTGCCAGCTGCTGACTCTTCTGACTTCCATACATATGGTGAGGACTTAATAGATGTACTATTAGCTCACTATGGTGCAGAGCTGCCTGCTAAGACTGCTGGTGGAGATGAATACACCAAAGAAGCTCTTATTTCCCGCGAAACCCGAGAGGAGTGGAAAACATTTCGAAGCTACTTATCGAAGAAGCCGAAAGGTAACCTGCACTTGCAGTTGAAAGAGCTCACCACAAGTGATATGCTTAGTGAAATTTTTCCAAACATTAGCACCCTGGCAAACATATGTCTATCTATCCCTGTCAGCACTGCTTCAGTGGAAAGGAGCTTCTCCAAAATGAAACTAATTAAAACACGAATTCGAAATCGAATTGGGCAATCACAATTATCCTATTTGATGAAAATAGCCATGGAGACACCCGAGACGCTCTCATCTACACAATTAAATGACATTATTACAGTATGGAACAAAAAACCTAGACGAATTGCTGTGTGAATATTGTTTATTATTAATTTGGTTTACATTTTTCTCTTAATTAATATCGGTTCTTTCAAAAGGGTGGGGGGCACTTAGAATCCAAGGGGGGGCATTTAGAACCCAAGGGGGGGCAAATGCCCCCTTTCGCCCCCCCTAAATGAAACCCTGCTTGTACAGAATCTCCCGAAGGGAAGGTAACCAAAATCTACGCAATGGCGTTACTGCGTTCAAGGCCCTATAGTCAATGCAGATTCTGATGGCGCCATCTTTTTTCCTGACAGGCACCACCGGACTGGACCACTGTGAGTTTGACCTCTCAATAATCCCTGCTGCTAACAATTTGTCCAACTCAACCTTCACAGCCTCTCTGATGTGAACAGGTATAGACCTGGGGGGGATATTGACCACTTCGCTTCCACTTTCTACAATAATAGAACACTCCCCAGATCTACACAACCCAGGTGCTACACTGAAGTAGCACTCTAACTTCGACAATACTCTCTGCAAACTTTCCTCACTATACCCACTACACTTGACAACATCTGCTTCTGGTCCCACTTTGCCATTTCGCTGTCTTCTTCAGCGACAAGAGTTGATGAGCACACCTTACGTTCCTCATATAACTTCGTGTTGTTCTTACACTGTCACCTTCAACACGCCTTACTTTGTAGGTCACTCTCGAAATAACCTGATCCACTACAAACGGACCCTCCCATGCCGCTTGAAGAGCAGCTTGGATACCAGGTGTCCTAAGTAAAACCATGTCACCCACTTTCAAAGTTCTCTCAGACTTGTTACGATTGAATACAAGCGCACGTTTCTCACTCACATTACTTCCATTGACAAAGGACATATCAGCAATGACGGCCAGCCTGTCTTTTAACTTTTCCACCCACTCAGACGCTTCCATTTCTTTATACATGTCATCTGATCAGCCACTGTACAAAAGATCTAAAGGTCCTGTCACGCGCCTTTTAAACACAATTTCATGTGGTGAAAAACCAGTAGATGTGTGCACTATCTGCCTAATGGCATACAGAGCCAAAGGTAGGAACAAACTCCAATCCACCCCTTTCTCTCTAGCCTTCGCCAACATTAGCTTGAGGGTACCATGGAGTCTTTCAAGGACACCATTCATCTGAGGCCTGTAGGGTGAAGAGTATATTTTATCCACCCCAAGGACTTCGCAAATCTCTCACATACTCTACTAGTGAACACGGTTCCTCTATCTGTAAGCATTTTAGAGGGAATACCGGTCCTACATACTATTTCCACTATTCCCGAGGCCACACTATCTGCAGTTACCGTGCATAAAGCCACTGCCTCTGGCCATCTGGAGGCCATACGTCAGAATATATCTGACGCCACCGTTTGCTTTCTCCAACGGGCCTACGATATCAAAAGCCACCATATCAAAGGGCACTGTAATTACTGGACGCTCTATCATTTTAGATTGTCTATATGCCCTGCTTTATTGTGCCTCAAACATTCGTTGCATGTTCTCACATAACTTGCAACATCCAAACTCATACCAGGCCACACAAAATGCCTGTTCAGTGTGTCCATAATGCTCATGGCACACTTTCAAGACACGAATTCTAACACTAGCAGGCAACACCATCCTGCGAACAGTCTCACCATTAGGATCTAGGGATGTATGGTACATCAGACCATCCTCCCACTTGTACCCCAGACTTGCACCATCTGCCAAGTCTCTACAAAGCCTGAGCGACTCATCAGTCCTCAACTCCAGCCGAAGCGACTCTCTCGCATCTCCCTCAACAAGATCTGGGCAACCTAAGCTCTCACAGCTCGATTCCTCAGCAAGGCCTATCAACTGCCTTTTCCACTCTGCCCTAGGCTATCCAGAGAAATGGGTACCACACTATCAGAATTTACCTTGTCTGACAACTCCTGAGCTTGCCGTCTCTTCTTCTCAGCAGCTCTGGTCACAACCATTGCAATTTGCTCCTCGGACTTGCTCTCCTCCCCTACCTCAGAGAGGTTGTCTGCACCCAATCGAGATGTCTAACTGTCTGGGGTCCCACCAGATTGCCCTGTCGATCCCTGTGTTTTACCACTTGGTCTTGACAGCAGTCAAAAGAAGCTCGTGCGACTCAGCCTCGGTCAAAGGAACGCTGAAAAACACTGTTTCCTTTGGCGCATCTTCGTGGGCAACCAAACAATTTGCTTACATGAAGCATCATCAACATCAATTTTTACCTTAGCCAATGGCCTCTCTTCGGCCACACCTGAAGCCAACCTAACATGGACGGTTTCCTCCATCTTACAATCCTCACTCAACAGGCTCTTCGGTACGACGGTAATGTCGGCACCAGTGTCTGGGATTATATTACATGCCTTGTTATTCACAAACCCTCTTATTGGAGCGGTTGATACAACACATACAGCACAGCTTGATTTGCTTTTGCCATCTGAAGGGCGTGAAGACTTATTGTCAGAATTAACACCATTCTGTTTCCCAGCCTTATTAGAGCATTCATTGCTCTTGTGCCCTGTCTGCCCACAAGTAAAACACACAACACTCGAACTATCCAATCTTACACGGCAATCAACAGCTTTGTGTCCAATCTTATGACACCTGTAACAAGTTGTCAGGTTTCTACCATTATACCGACTACCAGACTGCTCAGCTCTACCTCCCGAGTTAAAATGGTCAGATCTACCACCTCTCCACTCCCTGTGATGAGGAGTCTCCTCAGTCTTTAAAGACTCAGCCACTACACATAGATCATCGAATTTTTCAATTGTACGGCCTTCAAAAATACATTTTTCTGTCTGTGTCAACGTGCTTCTAAATATGCCAACAGCAACTTTCAAGGCCATGTCACGCTTGCTGGTGCATGACAAACTAAATCTGTCTATCAATGTTTTTAGGTATTGGTAACGACTAACGTGGTCCTGGTGACGTGTGTCTTTTTCAAAAGTTGAAAAGAGCTTTGTATAGACTTCTTTGGTATGTAGGCCAACTTTTACGTAATGACACCGATATCTTTCAAGTCACTCTCAAGGTTTTGAATGTATCTGGCTATGTCAGATTTATCCTTGTATGTGGCCAACTCTCTAATGTCTTCCTTCATCTCTCTGACCCTCTGCCTACGCCACTCCATACTGTCATAACCACTCAGTCTCCTCCCATAGAATACCTCATCTCTTTCTTCCTCAGACTCATACTCCACATCCATGCCAATGTAATCATCATAAGGGTCTCTCACTCTCCATCTCCTCTTTTTCCCTTCACTAGTAGCCAACTTCTTACTCACAACATCACTCTCCCTGTCACCATCCTTACCACAAGCCCCAGATAAAGTTTTTTCCAATACAGTTTCCATGCTAAACATGATACTTGAGCCTAATGAACTTAACTGACTCACAGAACTACCCCGGACTAGACACAAGACTACCACTACTAGTGCTCCCAGCACCAGTCGGGCAAGTACCAGTTGAGCAAGTGTCAGACAAACCAGATAATATAACAGTGGACTCAGACAAATCAGAGTCAGACAATACACTCTATGACACAGGTAACAATCTCCTCTGCACCACCCTTATCACCTAAACTAGTCACACTTGAGCTCTCACCAGCGGCTGATGAAGCTAAGCCTGAGTCTGACTCTAAGATCCCTGTACCAGAAAGGAAGTACGTTGGTCCACCCGCTGTAGCCTTTCTGATTGGCTTAGATGTGAGTTTCTTCTTCTTCTTACAGGCTCTCTTCAATCCCAGAACCCAGAGACCTGTACAACAAAATAAGCACTAGTAAGTACAAGAACAACAATAACACAGAGCCGAAATCAAACTAACCGAACTAACACAAAAACGCGAGGGTCAAAGTACAAAAATGCCTTACGTACGTCCAAACATATATATAAACAAACATTCCCGATTTTCAATTGTGTTACCCCTGTAAGTGTCTCGCTCGCTACGCTCGCCAATTATTATATTATTATTATTACTAGTGATGTGCTTGAGCACAAATGGCGAGCGAGCCTAAAGACTATACTATTTTTATATGAATGATTTTGACTTCTAACACTGAAGCTACTGAAAATAAGGTCCACAGTGTAACCCTTTCCATTCTCAGTTAGCATCAGAGAATCTAAAGTCTCTGATCCCAGACTAAACTAACAGAATTACCTGAATAAACTTCGAAAGCAGTGGCAAAGAAGCGCAGCTTGACAAAGACTTCACAATTGTTTCAAGAACAGAGTAGCTGTAAACATTTTGGTTGAAACAAAGTTACGTAAGGCAGTGCAGCAGGATTCTCCGCGCTCGTTAATTGAAAAATACTGGAACTGTGAACGCTTTACCTAACTTACGTAATTAGCAGCACGGGCGAAAACAGAAGTCTCACGTACCCCATAAACAGATAAATAAATATAGCGAAATCTCGATTGAGTTACCCCTGATAGTGTCTCGCTCGCTTCGCTCGCCGATAACTATTATCATGAATTCCAGCTAATTAAAAAATATGCATCCCTCCTTTATTTTGAAGCGTAGACACATGAATGAATGAATTCTAGCTAATTTAAGAGTACACAACAGTTTCCCCTCCTTTATTTTGAAGTGTAGAAACATTGTTAACAAATTCTAGCTAATTAAAGAGTACGCAACAGTTATCCCTCCTTTATTTGAAGCATAGACTTATGTGTTAGTGAATTCTAGCTAATTAAACAGTTTCCCCTCCCGTATTTTGAAGTGTAGACACATGTGTTAGTGAATTCTAGCTAATTAAAGAGTACGCAACAGTTTTCCCTCTTTTATTTTGAAGCGTAGACACATGTGTTAGTGAATTCTAGCTAATTAAAGAGTACGCAACAGTTTTTCCTCCTTTATTTTGAACTATGTCTTAGTAAATTTTAGCTAAAGAAAGGGTTTTCCATGCTGTATTTGGAAACAAGTCCTAGATATTGTGTATGAAAGGCCATAAGCCGGGTACTGATTTCACAATGAGGTGTTGGGACACAGCTAAATTCAACTACACTGGATTTACAGTATACTGTCAAGTACTGCTAGATACTATCCTGAGGGATCACCTTCAATCAAGAAGTAATTTGGTATACACACACAGCATTGATAAGCTAGAGTTTATTACTCTTGCTATATCACAAGCAAAAATGGTTATATAACACCTGTTTGTGTGTTGACACTCATATTAAACATAATTGATGAATAGTGAGCTATTCTGGAAGGCTTTTCTTTGTGTGACTATTTTTAAGTTTGAATGGAGAAGGAGCTTGGTCAAAGGGCACACCGGGGATTCACCTTTTATACCCAGAATGTTGTAAACAAGGCCATAAGAGAACAACATTGAATTATAACTTCGAACTCCACGTTTAAGCCAGAATTCATCACATTGAACTGCTAAAATTATGTAGAGGGATACTTGAAGTGGATTTCTTTAATGTGAATGTAGAAACCTGCATGTCCCATATTATATATGGTAAATAAATTATTAGTAAATGTTAGAAGTTTTCTCTCCCCCCCTCCCTCCCCCTATCCCCTCCCCTCATCCCCTCCAAAGACGTAAATTTTAAGGAAGAAAAATTGCTAAGAATGGTGCCATTGTGAAGCAACTGCTCAGTTTTGAGTCATATGATTTTGGGCCACTTCTGATGCGATCCACCATCACAAATTATACGAGGGGAAACTGTCGTACACTCTTTAATTGATAAGGAGTCACTTCAGATGCGTCCACCATCACAAATTATACGAGGGGAAACTGTCGTACACTCTTTAATTAATAAGGAGTCACTTCAGATGCATGTACTGTCCATAATATACGAGGGGAAACTGCCGTATACTATTTAATTAGCTAGAAAATTCATTAACATATATATGTTACAGACCAATTACAAACTTGGACTGTTTTAAAATGGTACAGCCGTTTTAAACAGGCCAGACCGTTTTAAAAAGGGCCAGACCATTTCCAAACCTCAGACTGTTTTAAAACAGGCCAGACCATTTAAAAAAAACAGGCCAGACTATTTTAGAACAGGCTGGTCAAACTATTTAAACCAATTCGAAGGGTGTCAAACCCTTTTTAAAAGAATCAGATCATTAAAACGAGTCGGATAGTAAACCTGGCAAAAAACAAAAACAAAAACAAACTGCTAAATGTAAATAGGGCACCCTTCCAAGTCCAGGAGCTTCTGCGATAGAGGGAAGTTTCCTGGGCAACATTGTGTGCTTCTGAGGCCGGGCATTGAAAGGGACCGACTTGCAGACCCACAATATTTATGCATTTCTCACATTGTAATTTGTGTACTTACCTGTCCTTTTTTCCTTTTTTGTCTGACCATGAGAACATAGCCATGTCTACTGAATGACCTTGCCAATCTTATAGGTTTTCACCCTAGATGACTGCGACCCACCTTACTCAGCTTTCGTTAATGCTCTAATAGATTGATAAACTGTAGCCTTTCCTATAATTATAATGGTATGACTACTCTGTATTCCTGCACTAGTTATTTGTGAGTGTGAGAGCTTTTTTTTAAATTTTCATTTAAAAGAAGTTTATTGCAAGGTCTTTTCAGTTACATTCTTTTAAGAAGATGGACAAGTGACAGATGCACGCACAAACGATCAAGTGTGTTTTTAATAGGATTGGCATGCCCAAATTGCTTGGATTAGTGAAGTTTAGATTAACAAACTTTTTAAAAGACTATCTGTTTTATTTCTTTTCTTTTTTTTAATAGTTCTATTCAGAAAAAATATTTATGAACACACAAGAGTTCTGTGTCTTGGGTCTGAGCACATGGCACTCTAACATGATCACACGCACATTCCACACAATACAGACGGAAGACTGTAAGAACACAAAACAGATGAAAAACAATGAACAGATAAATGACGATGAACAGTCAATTAAAGTTCTAATGCATTCCTTAAGACGGCCCCACAAATATGTAATTGAGTTTTTTTTTCAAACTAAACATTTCACAAATTTGAACTCCCTCTTGGTCCCACTAAAGTATTCACCCACACAGATACAAAGATCAACAAGTTAGAATTATGTTGCTCAGAGTAATCTCTTTTTCCAGCTAGCTCTGTGCACAACAGATTCATTACAGAAAGGTCACTAAAAATAAGGGGAAATATATTACGTCTATGGAATTTTGAAAGGAGGGTTTATTTCACTTTATCAACAATGGAGTGATATGATCTAAATCAGGCTATTATGCCCATAACCACATTCTTTTATTAACAAATTCAAACTATATTATAAATTACACAGGACACGTTAAATTAAAGGAAAAATACATTTTCTCTTTTTATTAGTATAATCATCTGAAGTCCTGCTTTTCCGGCTAACTTTCATCAGAAAAACAAAACAAAAACAAACTAAGAACAGAAACCTGCCTTGGTGTCTATGTCCTTGGGCTATAAAATAGCTATAAACCAATACGAATTCGTTTGTACTGCAATTCACAAACCCTCGTAACTTGGGCTTCACCCTTGTGTCTTGGGATTTGTAATCACATACAAACTCAATATTGGTTATAACTTACACATAGTACTGGTAGCACAGCAGGGTATTCAATAAATTTAGATCACGTTGAACTACTGTATCTGTTAAGACATGAGTCAGTTAAAACAGTATGAGTGTGTCTAATTTTTTTTGACAGTCATTTAAAAACTTCACAAAAAATTAGAAACTGCAATGTATTTTCTGTAATTTTTTTAATGTAAAGTGCTTTACAGAGACAAAAAAATGTGTTTGTGTTGTGTGGCTTGATAAGGATTGTACAATAAACTTGACCATAAATTAGTCATACCCCCCATGATAGCAGTAGTATAGTCTTAGTGTTTGCTGTTAGCTCTTGCAACAATACGATGCAGCAAGATGTAAGGAACAAATGCATGTAAATTAAAGCTCCATGTACTCGCATTGTGCACTTATTTCAGTTCAAATTCTAGGAACAGTGACATTATTTCTCAAAGGTGACAAGGCAACACATTTGTCAGAGTGATTTAACACCTGATCTCAATACTCTGGCTCTGGTGTGACGCTGCCTGACATGGCTACCACCATAGCTGTCTCCACGAATGTCACGTCACTGTCAGCTTTGTCTGAATCCACATCATGTGGTTGAACTTTGACACAAAGAACTGCATTCGTGGCTTCTCTGGTGGACTTTCTCGATGCAGCATCGTGTGGTGTTTATTGTGGCATGTTCAGAAGGTGTACCTGGAGGGACAGTGCGTGTATCCATGTCCTTCTCCTGGACAGTTAGTACACTATCGCTTCCCCCAAACAAACTTGTTTCTTTTGTCTACGTCATAGTGGGCGAAGGGTTGACACCGAACTAAGTTGTGCTTATCTGTGCACAGAGGGCACTTGATAACTGGCAGCAATTTATTCGGCTTGCTCTTGGCTGGTAATGTGGAAGTGGTTCCAGAGGCGTCTGGTGCCATTTGTTTGACAATGTTTCTGATGTATTCCTCGGCATCTTCTACTTCTTCAGGGGTCAACTGTGGTCAAACTCTCTGTGGTGATATACTAACACAATGTAAACAGCAAGATTTCTGGAGGGTACGCTTACTGTCTACTATATCCTACTATATTCGGCAAGAAGTTGAAATATCGGGTTAAGTTAATTAACAATATTATTGGTTGTAAGAACGAGAAAATTTGCTATTATTATAATTATTTCAGCCGAGAATGACTGAATCATTAACATAGTAATTATGCCACATCCTCATTCTGTTATGTCTTGCAGACAAATCATCTAAGGTACTTGGAAATGATTTGTATTAGAATTGTGGGTAGGGTATGGAGCTACATATGTTACAACTGTATAGGCTAAAATACAAATAGAACAAAAACAAAAATAAAATAAAAACAGTCAACAGCGTAGACTAATATATTATTTTGATCACTGCAAAAGATAATTGGTGATAAGGGATGTTTATGTCAATTATTTCAGCTGTCAATTATTTCAGCTTTTTATTCGGCTGTAAACTATAATCACTTAAATGACAACATCTGGTACAATAAACAAATAATGGGTAATGACAGGATTAACACAGGATTAACACAATAATGAAGAGGATGGCTGCAACTGCAGGATTGTCTGGGAAGAAAACAAACCATTCAGCAAGAAAAACAATGTGACTTGTCTTACAAAACATAATATACCAGAAACTCAAATTATTCAATTAACTGGACATAAAAATCGGCCAAGTCTCAACAATTATAAAAAGGCCTCACTAGAACAACAAAGGGGCCGGAGTACATTGTCAGGCTGGTTAGGGTATGGCCTGACCACTTTTTGGGGATGACATTACAATTCATGGAGAGAAAAAACAGACTTTGGAATCATGTTTATAAACACTTTCATTGCAAACAATGATCATATAAGAAAGATTATGTGTTATTGTTACTTGCAGTGTAATTCTTTGTCATTTGATCATGTCCAGTTAAAAGTGGCACATTTCATTACATAGCTCTGTGTACTGGCCACACCCATGACCACACCTTTTCTTGGCCTGACCACTAAAATGGATTTTCTCCAGCTCTGTAGTGTATGTCTTGAGCTCATACAGGTAGCCTGAGCCTTCAATTTCTAGTATTTCATCAAGTGGTACTGCAAATCAAGACTTGACGACTCAGTCCTTGCTTGCTGGACCAACACTCACTGGTTGTCAATAGCAAGTATCCCGCCACACAGTGGCACTTGCTGTATTGCAAAGTAAGATTGGAGTAACATAACTTATTTTTATTCACTGCTATAATGTTTTACCATTATCAATATCCCTCTCCTGCTCTCACTTTTTTCCTGAACTATCTCAACTCTTCTTATCTTCCACCATTCCTTTTCATATCTCTGTCCTTCTATCACGATTGTGGACTTACGCTTTGCGAAACTTTCGCCTTTTTCGTACTTCACCTGTATTTTGGAAAAGTCGCCACCTTGACGATTCGATTCCACCCGCTTTGTAGTTACAAATAATTGTTGCCTTTTTGCATTCTCTTTCGTACTTTCGCCTTCCTTTTTAAAGCCTACGCTGCCTTCCCTCGTATGTTCCCCTGCTTTTTGGTTACAATTAACCACTTTCTGCTGAAGTTGACAACACTTTACCCACTCAGGTAATTATAATGCTTTACTAAACTGTTTAAGCTCATAAATTATTTGTGAATACACACACCGTTGTCGGTCGTCGTTACTGACACACAAACTTATTGTTATAAAGATGAATACAGAACAGAGTTAAAAAAAAAATGGAAATACTTTCAGAAAGCCTAAATTCGCAATCATGGATTGAAAGATAACGGGACTGAAAAGCAGGAAGAGGTACACTAAGGAATGTGAGTTTTTCCATTCTAGGTCTTAATGTTTTTGAGGCATACAGATTTTACACCCAATTCTTCAGTAATATAAAAAAAAACAAAAAAAAACAAAAAAACAAACAAAACAAAAACAAAAAAAAACAAACTAGTTGAATCATAAAGTACTACTCTAAACAGGGAATTCTGTGCTTTAATCTACACACATATACACAAACAACACTTACAGTATTTGGCATTTAAATGTTCTTGAACTATTCTCCTAATATCCTTCAGATTCTCAGGATCAGGTGTTACTCCTGTATGAAATATAATGTAAGATTATAAAAAAATCATATTACATACTTGTGACATTTGATATCAACTTTGAGGACACTTACTAATGACAAAACTAATAAATAGTTGTATTCAGCATGACCTAAAGTGTAATATCATCAGATATTTCACGAGCAAGTGACTGTCTTTCCCAACCCAAGGAGAGTTGGTGAGTGAAATGTCGGGTAGTATTTCACGACCAAGGAGTGAAATAAAAGTTGTTGTTTTTTTAATGCTTGATGCATGCAACAGGAATATACTTCCTTTATTTTCAAAATGAGGTCTCTCCTACATGGCCTACAGTTGTGTTCCAATTGGTCAAAAAATGTCGATTAGTGAAATATGGGAAATTTTAACATGTCGAGACTATGAGAAAATATCATGTAGTACAGGTAGTATGCACACAGAGCTATTGGACATACACAGTATTTCTATCATTTTGGTAGGTTTAAAGGTAATGGCTGTGGCTCTACGTTAGGATGTACAGTAGGAGTCAAAAACAAGTTTCGAATTCCGTTCAGTAGAACGGCCGTCGCACAATTAAAAAACGGGGGGAAAACAGTACGCCGTTTGTTGAAAAACGGCCGTTCCGTTCGACCGCGTTACCGTTTTAATCTTTCTCGTTCACCGTATGTCTCGCTCAAAGAAATATAAAAAATCGTTTATCCAATAAAACGTTCTGATTTTTTGTACAGGCTCCAGAGGCGGAGCTTTTCGGGTTAAAAAAAATTGAAGCTGTCCTATTCGAAGTTTCTCGAGGAGAATTGTTAGTTCGACCACCGCACAGTATCGACGTTTTCTCGATATTAGAGCCTTCTCGGTTAGATATTTTACTACTGGAGGTCCATCGGTAGCTAACAGAAGATCTACGAAGTGCGGACCTCGTTATAGCTCTATGCCCGTCGGAACTTCAGTCTGCAGCTTTATTGAAGCAAGTTAAAATTTTATACGAGCTTTTTTGCACTATCCCCGTAGCGTTTAATGGTCGATACAAGGCCTTAGCTTGCTGATATAGCTATAGAAGAGTTTCTAGCTAGAAAATATCTGTGAATCGACGGAAATGCTTCACCGTTTTTTACCGTTTTAGTAAACGGTGTCGGCCGTTTAGTCAAAACGGTATGGAACGCAACGATTAAAACTACGGTTAAAAACTTACCGTTTTAGGGCCGTACTACGGAACGGAATTCGAAACTTTTTTTTGACTCCTACTGTAGGTATAGGGAATTTGTGCACCAGCAATTAATCCCGAAAATATATTTACTTACAGTAGGAGACAAAAAAAAGTTTCGAATTCCGTTCCGTAGTACGGCCGTAAAACAGTAGTTTTTTTTCGTTGCGTTCCATACCGTTTTGACTAAACGGCTGATACCGTTTACTAAAATGGTTTTTAAAAAAACAGTTAAGCTATTCCGTCGATTCACAGATATTTTCTAGCTAGAAACTCTTCCATACCTACATCAGCAAGCTAAGGCCTTGTGTCGACCATTAAATGCTACGGGGATAGTGCAAAAAAGCTCGTACAAAAATTTAACTTGCTTCAATAAAGCTGCAGACCGAAGTTCCAATGGGCACAGAACTATAACGAGGTCCGCACTTTGTAGGTCTTCTGATAGCTACTGATGGACTTCCAGTAGTAAAAAATCTAAGCCTGAGAAGACCCCAACATCGAGAAAACGTCAATACTGTGCGGTGGTCGAAATAACAATTCTCTGCGAGACAACTTTGAATAGGACGGCTTCAAATTATTTTTTTTTAAACCTGAGAAGCTCTGCCTCAGGAGCCTGACCTGAGAAGACCCTAACATCGAGAAAACGTCAATACTGTGCGGTGGTCGAAATAACAATTCTTTGCGAGACAACTTCGAATAGGACGGCTTCAATTTTTTTTTTTTTTACCTGAGAAGCTCTGCCTCAGGAGCCTGAAAACAAAAACAAAAAATCGGAACGTTTTATTGGATAAACGATTTTTTATATATTTCTTTGTGCGAGGCATGCGGTGAACGAGAAAGATTAAAATGGTAATGCGGTCGAACAGAACGGCCATTTTTTACCAAACAGCACACCATTTTTTAATTGTGCGACGGCTGTTATACAGAACGGAATTCAAAAACTTTATTTTGTCTTCTACTGTAGGCCACTACTCATACAAACAAGAAGAATGCATTCAATTAGACTAACATGGTTTCGTAGAAATGAGAAAAGAGGCTGGAATGTGAGGGTTAGCCTGAAGAAAGTGTCTGCCACTAGGTGTTCCTCCAACGTAATGATTTTTGTCATTACAAACTACATAATACATATGCAGTCCATTCTTCTCAGCCCAATCACACTACACAAACACCATAAACACAGTAAGGTGAGCCAGTCGAAAACAACAACACAACAAAAAACAAAACAAAGTGGGGAAGGACACATTTCCTAAATAACCAACTTCCACCCCCTAAACTTTCTTCCATTCCCAATGTTATTGTCAAGACTCTTCCCTCCTCATCAGCTTTCTCTCTCTCTCTCCCCCCCCCCCCCCCCCCCCCTCTCCCATTCCCTTGTGAAAACACAAGCCCCACAAACAACCTGGAAACATTGAACAGAGCTTACATTATCTTGTACATTAGTCAAAATTCTCTGCGTCTCATGCCATCCCAGTGCTCCCAGTGACACGTCACTGGGAGAAGGAAGTTGGGTGGCTAATTGATAATAGTGATTCTTCTCTTCTCGGCTCATTCCTCTCCACTTCACCGAAGCCGCTCTATTTTTGTCTCCCAAATCAATAAGAGCCTGACCTTCTACAACAACAACAACAACAAATAATAATGATGAAATAAACAAACTTAAAACCTAATTTCACACTGATTGGTGGTTCAATCCAACTGTCTAATTATATTCATAAATTGTGACAAATAAACTTAATATACACTTATTACGAGGTGCATATTTTTGACAAAACACACTTAACCATTTCGACGGCAACTTTCTTCAACACTTCGGGCATTTTTTAGAATTCAAATTAGTTACTACCATAAAGTCACCGCAAAAAACATAAACAAACCAGCCAGGCCTCCAAAGTAGGTAGTAATAGCCTTAAAAAATATTCTCAAAGCCTGATAGACAAAAACAAATAAACAAAAACAAAAAAAAAAGAAAACAAATACAAAAGAAACAAAACAAAGAAACAATAAAAACAATACAAAACAAAAAATCAGTCCATCTTATAGCAGGTTTCGAGGAAACTCTGACGTATAAGAGACCAGTCGATTGGTCCAGTAGGAAAAACTAAATCAAATGCTGTGGGACTCCCTATAGGCTTCATACTTTCTATTTGAAGTTCATAGCTAACAACAACAGCAAAGAAAAAACAAAAAACAAAAAATAAAAAAAAATTAAAAAAATAAATAAAAACTGGGCACTCGGTGCCCCTGGATATTCTCGGTGAAAAAAATTCTCAACCACTGTTTTCAGACATTAAAAAAAATATGTAACCAGCCCGTACAGGTTCAATTTTTAAAGGAAGTACATGCCTCCTCTGCGTATAAAAAAAAAACAGTATAATAATCTTGATCACCACGGAGAGTTCGACCTCAGTTGACCCCTGAGGAGGACTTCGGCAAGAAGTCGAAACGTCGGGTTAGGTTATAATTAAAAATATTGGCTGTTAAAAAGAGAAAAATTTCCTATTATTATAATTATTTCAGCCAAGAATGACTGAATCATTGAAGACCAAATATGTTACACAAGGCGTATAGCTGGAACAAATAGCGCATGAACCAAGGTAACTTACCACCACTACTAATAGAATAGCAAATGAACTCCGCTAAGTTTGTAAGGCCTAACTGTGAACATCTATCCTCTTCTGTCTCTGTAGCTCTTTGTCTATATTATATCAAAGGGTTAAACACCTGGGCACCGAGGGTTAAATCTGGGCACTAAGAGTTAAACACCTAGGCACCGAGGGTTAAACACCTAGGCACCGAGGGTTAACTAAACCTGGGCACCGAGAACTAAACCTGGGCACCGAGGGTTAAATACCTAGGCACCGAGGGTTAAGCCTAGGCACCGAGGGTTAAACCTAGGCACCGAGGGTTAAACCTGGGCACCGAGGGTTAAATCTGGGCACCAAGGGTTAAATCTGGGCACCAAGGGTTAAACACCTAGGCACCGAGGGTTAAACACCTAGGCACCGAGGGTTAAACACCTAGGCACCGAGGGTTAAACACCTAGGCACCGAGGGTTAAACACCTAGGCACCGAGGGTTAAACCTAGACACCGAGGGTTAAACCTAGACACCGAGGGTTAAACCTGGGCACCGAGGGTTAAACCTAGGCACCAAGGGTTAAATACCTAGGCACCAAGGGTTAAATACCTAGGCACCAAGGGTTAAACACCTAGGCACCGAGGGTTAAACCTAGGCACCGAGGGTTAAACCTAGACACCGAGGGTTAAACCTGGGCACCGAGGGTTCAACCTAGACACCGAGGGTTAAACCTGGGCACCGAGTGTTCAACCTAGGCACCGAGGGTTAAACCTGGACACAGAGGGTTCAACCTAGACACCGAGGGTTAAACCTAGGCACCAAGGGTTAAATACCTAGGCACCGAGGGTTAAACACCTAGGCACCGAGGGTTAAACACCTAGGTACCGAGGGTTAAACCTAGGCACCGAGGGTTAAATCTGGGCACCAAGGGTTAAACACCTAGGGTTAAACACCTAGGCACCGAGGGTTAACTAAACCTGGGCACTGAGGGTTAAACACCTGGGCACCAAGGGTTAAGCCTAGGCACCGAGGGTTAAACCTTGGCACCAAGGGTTAAACCTAGGCATTGAGGGTTAAACCAAGGCATCGAGGATTAAGCCTAGGCACTGAGAGTTAAACCTAGGCACTGACAAACTATGAGAAAGCAGTTTAAATCTAATTAGATGTAATGTACAATTATTCATGTTAATAACTTCGTTAAAAAACATGTGCAGTCACAATATTAGGTCATGTTACTAAATCAAATACCATTTTTTATGAAAATGTGAGTCAGTGTAATATGAATGATCTCTTGGTTAAAAAATTTCAAGCACTGCATATAGCAAGCTGATTAAATTTCACCCAGCCTGACAACCTCTAAATATCTATCCTCAAACCCTTGAGACTGTGTTTTTCCTCTTTTTTTATATTTATCTTCTTTTATTGTTCACAGCTGAACCTCTCAAATTTGAACACTACGGGACCAGAGGGAGTTAGGAAATCAAAAATGTTTAAGTTATAGAAAATATATTTTGAATGGGTATATCTATTTAATGCACAGTAAACCTTTAATCTATGAAGTTACTAAAAATGGTGCTTGGATTAGTGAGGGTCTTTGGTACTAGGTAAGGTTGGAAACCTATAAACTATAATCCAGCAGTACTGCTCACAACACCTCGATAATTAGAATTATAGACAACCGTATGAATGGTTGGATATACACATATTTGTTCCGTGTATTGTGTGTCAAAGAAAGTAGAACTTACCAGCTGACTTAAGAAAATCCTTCACAAATAAATTGTATGGGTTTGGGGCAGTTTTTGTGGTGCCTTCTTCAATGGCTGCTTCTGTTGGTCATCACCTTGCATCTTCCTTCGACGCCGCTCATTGCCAATCCAATACTAAACAATGAATGATACAGCATAATTGTGTCACTCAGACTTAAAATAACATATTTTAATGATAATATGGCTAATCGTGATTTATATTGAATAACATGAGTAATGCAATGGAAATTGAGGTGAAACTGAGTATCATTTATTAATTCATTTATGAGTGTAATGCATCCCTAATACCACAACTTACCTGTGCTATCACTCACTTTACATCGACCAACCCATACTATTACTGTAAAAACTAGAGGTGTGTTCAATTGCTCAGTGTGGCGAGTGAGTTAGCCCAGCTAATATAACAAATAGGAGATAATAGTATTAAGGTCACCAATTTAATCAAATCTGTATACTGTATAGGACGCATTGGGTTCACAATTAATGATGCATAACCATATAAAACAGTATACCCACTTTGTTGGGTTAGACCTGAAGTAGAGAGCTTGTTATTGTCTATGTACCTCTATTCTTTACTGATTTGCAAGCCTTACTATTATTTTAAAAGTCCAAAAAAAACAAAAAACAAGAACACTTCCGTGCGAGAGTGGCCACAGACATTTCTGTGTAGTTTCTGGTGGAGGTGTCAGGCCGGATGCCCCGCCCCCTTGCTGACCTTAAGCCAGCTTGGGGTAAGGTGATGGGGAATTCCCCCAGGATCTGCCTTTCATCGATCATGTCACAAGTGAGATTCCCGAGTGACAGAGACTGTAAGGTGTGGGTGGGTGGGTAATGAGGAAAAAAAATCGGCCCTCTGCTAGCCAGTTCCTTCTCCTGCCTGCCGATTTTGACTGAACTGATGACACGTGGCCTTGCTACCACCAATATCCCCTAATCGCATGCGCACCCCGCCTAAGTGTGCTCTGTGGTCTATGGCCCCTCCCCCGCTACAGCACACTGGATCCTCATTATTAACTAGGTCTAAAATGTGCCTTTTTAAAACCTTATCAATGTACTATACCCAATACATACATATACGCAAAATTATGACCTGAGAATGTCACACTCATTTCACTTGCTGTCAACTAACTTTTCACAATGGCTCATTGCCCAATTGCTTTGAATATGCAAATATATATAAATTCCCAAAGCAGAGAATTCTAAACTTCTCTAATTGCCCATTCCAACCCAATGGTTCTTACTTTCCAAGAAAATCTGCGTATTCTTGAATAAAGGTTTGCTGGGTTAGTAAGGACAATGAAGATTAATCATAAAGATGAGTCAGGTTGGTAAAGAGTCATCGATAATGGTGGTGTGTGTTATTCATGGTGAAGACTGAGCTGGGTTGGTAAAGCATCTACAGTGGTGAGAAAAAAAAGTGGACTGATGTTACTAAACTAAGTGGTCCAGTGGATAAAAACACGGATAAGTTAGTGCCACTGTGTGCTGGGGTATTTGCTAGTATCATAATACATTCTCTAGAATATCATACTTTGGGAGGTTTGATGATTTAAATTATAGTAAGATTGGGATATGTGAGGATTCATCATGGAATACACTAAAAAGTACTGTTACAAAAATAATTTATAGTTTCTGTATATTTAATTCAATAAGCTATGAGACAGATAGCAGCAAGGACACACTTCTACTCTACAACTATTGGCCCATCTATTTACATTTCTAAATTATACAGTAGCAACAGTGTGAACTGGACACCCAAAATCTAACGGCATGTGCAGACACAAAGAATTGCTCAACCATGCCCCTTCATTAGTGCTTTATCATGCATTTCCTGCTAATGTTAAAATAATTGACATGATTTTCAAACTAGTGTGTTACCTAGTCTCGCGTAGCCAGACCCTTTACCAATCGCTGCGCGGGAAAAGGGTCTGGTAAACTGACATAGAGCAGTTTGTTCTTGCTTAGTTAGCAAGTGGTTAACTGTGGTTCAATTAGTGTGGGTGTAAATCGTTAAATATTTTCAGGCGCGTGAATTGTACAGATCAGTAGGCAGAGTTCGTTCTGTATTGCCATTGTGCAAAGCAATGCTGGGAAATGCTGCCGGTTAAAAATTAATGGCAATTTGATACTGATTCTTGGCTAGCATACCTTTAAGCATGACAAAAACCTAAGGTACCATGCCATATACAATGGCCTGTGCACAAAGCAACAACTAAGCGAAATGTCCAACTCCAGATATCTTAAAAAAGCTAGGCCAAGTCACTGCTTTAACTAATGGCATCACCTAAAGGAAGAGTTTTGACACAGCTGTTGGAGAGTTGTTGTGCACAGAAATACTATACGCGCAAAAGTTTTAGCAGTCTTACTTCACAGGATATTACGTCACCTATTGTTTGCGGTCTCCCCAATTAGCGAGGGGAACTGAACAAACTGCTCAATGTCAGTTTACCAGACCCTTTTCCCGCGTAGCGATTGGTAAAGGGTCTGGCTACGCGAGACTATGTATTACCCAACTGCTCACACACACTTAGATATTTTAAAATTACTCAATTCTCATTTGCAGCTAGTAGAGCTATGCCAAGTTTACTCCACAAGGTATAGCCACAAATAGTAAATGATAAAATGATAACAATTCATGATTAGAATAATGACAATATTCCAGGTCACACTCACCTTTATCTCCCTAACATTTCTTTCTAATTTGTTGCAAGTTCCTCGATCTCAATTATCTTTTCTTTCCTGGTGCTGTCTAACCCACTTTCATATGCCTTTCTTAATTCCAGCTTCTCTTCCTCACTGAAAGAAACCCTACTACTGCTGATGCTGGGCACATCAGTTTTCTCCATTTCTACATTTCCATTTGTACACGTGTGCGGAAACCGCTACTACTATAGTGACGCTGTGTGAGTGTTATAATGAACCTTGACCTAGAGAATACTTAGCACGGCTTGGCTAATTGCGGTTGACAACGTTCAGGTAATTACCCGGTGACAACGCGTGAAGCGGTGTGCGGAAACCGCTACTATAGTGACGCCGTGTGAGTGTTATAATGAACCTTGACCTAGAGAATACTTAGCTACGCTTGGCTAAATGACAACGGTTGACAACGTTCAGGTAATTACCCGGTGATAACGCGTGAAGCGGGTGGTAGCAAATTTACCAATATTTTATTGTTTTATTAAAAAAATTCTCCCTGAACTTTCTCCCCCAAAATTCCTCCTAAAAATTTTCTCCCCACAAATTTCTCCACCACATTTTCTTTCTAAAAATTTAAAAAAAAATTCCCCTCCAACAATAGTTTCTCAGAAAATGTCTCCTAATACATAGTACACTGGACAAAAAAATGTCATTCAAAAAGACCACATAATTATTAAAAGGTCGCAAAGAATAAGGGTTGAAATAATTTTTAGCATAATAATTAGTACACCCCGACAAAAAAAATTGTCATTATTTTGAAGACTTAAAGTAATGCGCTTTTCTCCTAACTATTGCGCAAAAATAGCCTGCGTAGATAAAGTGCGAGCAATATAGGGTGGGTCATATTTTCAATCTGACGTAGATTAATTTCTTTGTCTAAGTTTGCTAAAGCCTGGCTAGGATCAATAATAGTATATTAATGGAGTCAAATAAGCCAGACACCATGACTGAAAAAATAGAATTAGATGTATCTTCTAGCAAGTCTTCAGAGCGGAAAAGGATAAAGGAAGTGTACCAAAAACTGGAAATAACCCTAGTGATCTTCCTAATTGTAGTTGTTTGGGGCTTGCTGTCACTGCCTGTAATTTTCTTTCATTTACCAGAAGAGGTAAGAAAAGACTTGTACAAGCTATGGAATTGTGTCCTCATTTTAATGTTTAGCTAGTAGAAATGATGATCACAGTCATAACATTAGCACTTCTTCATAATATATATATACTCAAACCTCTCTTATCCGGACAGTCTGTGTCCGTAACTAAGAAATGTCCGTAACTCAGAAACACTTAATTTATTCGGTGATGAACCGTGTATACAATTAATTATTTGATAATTGAATTAGTATATTACTTAAAATTAACAAAAACACCTGTAAAAATACATGAATCAATTTATTTAAAATATGAAGTGATTTTAGTTTGCTTCATAGATTTCAAGCGACGCTGAGCTGCATCGTCTCTCCAACTTTTTACCAGCATAAGATGTGCAGGGTGTGTGTTGCCTTTGGACTCCAACCACTTCAAAGCAGTATCGCAAGCAGCACAAGCTTGCCATGGAGTAACTGCATTTGAAGAAGCTTCATCTTCATTTTCAGACTCAGATTCTTCTCTCTCTCTTGCAACACATCTTCTACAATTTCTTCATCGTTCATAAACTGTCCAGACACTGCCTCACTGACTTCCCTTTCTTAACTTCTGATATTATCTCCAGCTTTCTTTCTAGAGTTAAAACGCTACGCTTGCGTTAAGTTACCTCGACCTTGCCTCCACCACCGCTGGTCGTTGAGTTCTTAGAAGAACTAGCAGCCTCACTGCCTTTCAAAGAGTTTTGAGAAGAACTAGCAGCGACGCCGCCGGTCAACGAGTTCTGAGAAGAACTAGCGGTAGACGCACTAACTGCCTGTTGATTTCCCTGCGCCATCTCCGCACACAACGCTACGATCGAATACACTCGAAGTGCCACGCGCGAAATATTTTCCCGATTTTATTCGTTTAATTTGGTAGCTTTCCGACTACACACACGATCCGTACGCAGTCAATAATTTTAGTTTGTGTCGGGTAGACTGAAGGTTCTGTACTTACATGAACTTATTCATCACATTACAATCCAATTGAGTCATATTGACTATTCGCTGAAGTGCTGGTAATCTTCAAGACTATGTTTTGACAACTAAAAATATAGGCTTCTAATTAATCTCATCTAAGAGATCAGTCTGTGTGTTTAAGAAGTTTATCAAAGAATAGTTTTGTTTTAACAATGTGTGCATGGTCTAAAAATTAATTGAGAATTGATTTGGTAATTATTCACAAGGAAACTGAAAAGAGATCAATAAACGTGAGCATTATGTAGAATTATAATTAAACCTTCATTTGGATGTTATATTCATTGTAATATTAATTGACATAACATTACTTTCCATAGAATTTATCAGAAAACATATGCCTACAATCATCTAAATTTCTTCAAGAAAAAAGTGAATGCTATTCAGCATTAGATCGAGTTCTTATGGATTCTTGCCCTTTAGACACTGGAAATAATATTAAAATTATCAGAGATAAAGAAAACACTGTGAGACAGTTAAAGCTAGGCTTACAAGCTATTAGTGCAAGTGACGATTGCAGCAGAGAAGTTTTTCCATTTCTCTGCCAGCATATATTTGGTCTATGCAGTAAATCTGGCCATTTCATTCCGCCTACTTCTACTGAGTGTGAGAGGCTTAAGAATTCCATATGCCAGAGGGAATGGAAAATTGCACTGCAGTTTGGATTTGAATTTCCAAATTGTGACAGTTTATCTTCTCAGGAGCCACCATGCTCATCCATATTAGAAAATCAAACAATACTGAAAGATTCAACTACCGGTAAGACAACACTTACGGGGTATACAAGCATCACCACAAATCAATTGCCTGTGAAATAAAGCCTACGGTTTGTTGTTGTTGTTGTTGTTTTGTTTTAAGTGCTTTTAATTAGAATAAGATCTCATATTATCAATTATAGGGTTAATTTTAACTTCAAAACTCTTATTTTGATGATTTATATTATTATGTTTGTTGGTTGCTTTTAAAAAAAGATATTCTAGAGACACTAGCCATACTGGTAGCAAAATTTTGCTGTTTGTATGGCAACATAGTTGCCATATGTCTATAGCTGCACAATTCCAAGTATTAGAAACGAGTTTCAGGCAGTTTATTTTAGTGAACAGCTGCAGATAGTTATGTCAGCAGTCCCTGGCAACAACATTGCACTCTATATAGGTCAAATTACCTTGACTACGTAAAAGTAAACACTTCAAACATAAAGTTTTGATAGTAGTGCTGTTCTTGTCATCTAGACCTATGAGTAATGATAATAATATGAATGCACAGGCAAATGAATATTGTAATCTCATATTTTAGATGCAGAAAACCTGTCAAATCCTCAGAGGGAATTCACCCACACTCTATTTGAATGTGCTCGTGGGTTTTACAGAGAAAAGGGATCAAGCGTATGTGTACCTGACTGTCACACTTGGACTCAGTACGAACTCACCTTGTCCATCACTATTGATGTTGTGGTGTGTATTACTGTCATAGCTGGCTTCATAGCAGCCATTGTGGTGATTGTTATATCCTATATAATACGTTCCAGAATGTGAGTTGTGTGTGGTTACCAAATGCTGATGTTATAATTGTTTCTCTTGCGGCCAATATAGTCAAAGTTCCTAGAATAGCTGAATTGAAACTTCCAGTGATATTATGAGTATACAGCATTTGTTACACCAATAAAGTTACAAGTAGCATTTAAATAGAAATGCTTGACATTAAGAGTAAATGTATTAACTTAACATTGTTTTACTACACATTACAAGATAGACATAACCATTGCACAATTTGTCAGGGAAAAAAATTAGCTACAAAAATTTCATATATTATTTTTTGTTACCTTTATAGGCTAGCATTTCCCTCCATATTCATTATATATATGGTACTGGATATATGGATTTTAGGTAAGTATATCTCTATTATTATATAAATATATATTAAGCAAATTTTATACAAACCCATAGCCAAACATTTCAACAGGCAGTCTCATCAAGGTTGATGCTCGTTTGAAAAATCCCTTTTGAGATAATATGATACATTATTAGTCAACATTGCACCTGTTTGTTTTCATACAACATTAGTTGGCATTAATTACATGTTCTCCAATAATAGATGCGAGTTATTAAGCCCCTGCTTTGTTAAGTGCTGTTTTTGGTGCCCATTTTTACCACCGGCTTTTAGTGTTGGAAGCTTGAAAGTATGTTTTATAATGCTGAGATTTTACTATGGAATTAATTAAGTCATAATTATAATTATATATAATTTTATATGCGCATAATTGCATTGCATAAATGTGGTGACTGGAGTGAGTGGAGTAGTCCGGTTAAGAAGACAACTCAGCCTGAAGTCACCAGTATTGTCTGCCTAGCAGAGATGATTAAGTCTAAGCCGCCAGGCGAGATTCGCTGCCACCAGAATCGAATCTTCTTCCCCAGCAAGGATTAGATTGCTTCAGCTAACTAGGGTGTAGAAACTTCTAGTTGTAGTTCTGATTACAGTTTTAAGTGTAATTTCAAAATGAAGAAAGAACTGACTCAGACACTGCAAGGCAGCCACATATATACAGAACTGTTGTCTGCAGAGTGTCTGAGTTAATTAGACTAATTGGAACATGAATACAAGTAATGAATGTTAATTAAAGATTGAATGAGTGAAAAGGTGAAACTGGATTTTTACAAGTTTGGAAAATCTAAGTTAATTACATTTAACTGAAAAAGTGAAAATGGTTTGTACAAGTAAGAACAGTGGAGGAACATAAACTAACACACAGTTATACACAAACAAGTAAATGCAGCGAAAGTACAAATGTGTACATTGTGTGTGTTCTCTGCTGTATGGTGGAGAGAATCACCACAATAAACCATTTCTTTGTAACAAGCTTGATGGAGGAGCAGTGTGGTGAACAAGTCAGCTATTCTACAAAGGCTGTAGTCACTTGTCTCATGCATAATTTTCAGCTAATTTAGTAGGATCGTCTAACACTATGGGGGTATAGTCCCTCCACAACCCTCTGTCCTTTATGATTGTAAATTGAAGTTTACTCTAATACTTGGTTCACTTAATATTGTTGATTTAGTCCCACAAAATATATGTGAATGTTTATTCTAACTCTTTTTGTTTGCTATAACTAGCCACTATAGCTAAAAACTGTTTTCGATACTAACTTGCTCATAACAATATGAGGCATGGTGTTTGTCAAAACCCACATATCTGCTGGTATATCACAAACCAAGTCAGATGAGATACACAAGTTTCCTTAGATTAGCTCAGGCATTGCTCGGAACAATATTACACTTTTATAACACAAAAATCTGTATCTTATCTTCTTGCAGCATTTGCAGTTTTAATAAACTACATGGATCGACCAGGTTTATTTTGCTCTTCAAGAAATCTGATTGAGAGTATACAGAAAGTAACTCCTTTCTGTGTTATTTCAGGTAATATAGATCATTCTAGAATAAATATTTATGATTGAGTCTTGTTAAAACCAATTGAGTATTATATATTATATTATTATTATTATTATTGTTGTTGTTGTTGTTGTTGTAGTTGTTGTTGTTGTTATATTATATAAAAAATATGCTTGTTTGTCTGTAACAATGATGATGATGATGAGAGTGTGTGGATTCATGATAATTGATGAGCTGAATTGGTTCAGTGAAGCATTGTCATTAGCTGACTGGGTAAAGCATCATCACATTCAATAAGATGGCAAAGGAAAGGGTAGCTATATTGTAGCTACGAGGAAAGATGGTGAAAGTTTCAATAGAGAAAGCAGGAGAGGGAAACTTATGAAACTAAACCAAGTGAAAGAGGATACCTTTTGCTACTGCTTTCTTTATTTGTAATAGTTAGCACATCAAGCGCCACTGTGTGGCAGAAAGGGTAGCTATATAATAATATGCTTGTGTGTCAGTAACGACAATGACAACCGATGACAGTGTATGCATTTATGAATAATTCATGAGCTGAGATGGGTTGGTAAGACAGCAATTCAAAGTGAATGGGCAGAGTGTCACAATATCCTGTAGAATAAGCTAGTAGAAATGACCAAACTATGTAAAACCAGTAAGGAATGGATAGAGAAGGCAATAGCTTCACAAAGCCTTAGTCAATAATTATATTATGCATGAATAGAAGGACAAAGATCCTAAAAAGGATGATAGACAGACAGACAAATGGAGAAGGGAACCCATGGAAAGAGAGCAGGAGAGTGATGTTTCTTTAGGATAATAAGAATGGATCAAAATGCCTCATGCTACAGCATTCATAATTTTCCAAAGTTAATACCTCAAGCACCATTGTGTGTGTGTGTGTGTGTAAGAGGGGGGTGGGGCACTTGCTAGTTGTTATTATTATTATTAATATACTGTTTAATAATACCTATATAGGTATGTTATTTACATACCTTCTATGTCAGATGTCTCTGTGGTGGCTTTTTCACACTTCGTCACTTTTTTGGAAAGTTCTCTTTCCATTTCACTCTCGATCCTTTGAAGTATCTGGCAGAATAAAGCACATTCACATTTCTTGTGCAGTTATTGGTATAGTTCTGCCGTTTATTCCTATCATAACGTCAATGAGCAAATTTGCAGCAGATGTACACGGCCAAGCAAACAATGAGAGTTCTCCTGGAGAATTATTTCTATCAGGAGGTCTAGGATTTACTTTTGCAAGATTTCCAGCACTTCTTTGTGTGGGTTCTAACAAGAATGCAGTATTTTATTCTTTAGTCCTACCTATTGATTTAATTCTAGCCATTGGTTGCACTCTTCTTCTGATTATGTTCTGGTCTGTTCATAAAGTGAGTAATAAGTATAATTTTCTAGCCCATTTGAATCCCAATGTATCTCAATATGCTCTCATCATTTGTCTATATATCTTTTCCATAATATACAATCTAGGCATAGTTTAAAGAGTGGGGTTTTCGTTGCTGTCATATCTCTCCATTATATTATTTTATTAATATCTAATTCAAATGTAGCAACTCTATTTTAAAGTCACTTGTATCCTTCTACTCTGCTATTAGATATAGATTAAAAAAAAAATTAATAAAATAAAGCATTACTGTATTCCTGGCTAATTAGCCTGTAGAATATTAATTTCTTTATAGCTAAAATAATAAGGAGTACTAATCAGTTGCTTAATTAATCACTGGAGTAATGAGCTCCTCTACAGGCTTACTGACTTATACTGCAATATATCATCCATAATTAGTCAGCTACCTGATGAGAATTTACTAGCTTTCACTATTATCACTGTGCTGATTGTTACTGTATTTATTATTAACCCTCATTGCCCGTGCAAGAAAGGGTTATCTTAGTGGTCCATCATTTTGTCTGTCAAACTCTGAATTACTGGAAAATAACAAGTGAAGCTCCATCCCCCCCTCACCCCAATAGTATTGTAGGTGGAAGTGCCCCCTTCTAATCATAGCATGTGCTTTTGGTAGCAACATTAGTAGGTATGCCAGTGGTTTATATTATCCATATTACCAATATTGCATCTGCATGTTTGATGTAACAAGTATACAAAACAAAATGTCAATTAGTACATTGGCTTATTGGTCAATGCTTTAAGAAGTTCATAGCTTGTACATCTCTAGTTGGCTATTCTTACCTTCTACTCAACTACTGAACCATCTCTTCTACTCTAAGACGAGATACCTGAGGTCTCTAAGAAGAGACTAATAATTTCTACACAAACACATTACAGAGGAGCTAATATGCAAGAGATAGCTGAAGAAATAATTTTGAACATTTCATTTGTAGCTTTATATATATATATATATATTAAACCAATATCATTTAATTTTAATTAATGTCTTCGTGAGCTTTATCAAGTGAGTGTAGTTAGTGCACAAACACACAACTTTCACTCCCGAGCTCCATTTCTCCCTCCCCCCATCCTTGATCGTGAAGCCAAAAAATAGTGATTGCTAGCTATTAATATACATTGTATAGTGTATAGCTTAACACTGAGGGTTCACACCCTTGGTGCTTCTTTATGATTACCTATCCACACATGCAAGCACTTCACATTTTCCCTTCTCATTATTCCATTACCTGTACTGAATTTCAACTCTTATTATGTAGAATTTTGAAAATGGTACTGAGTAGCTAGAGACACAAGGCTATGTATTAGCTATTCTATGTAAGTACTCTTAACATGTGAATTATTACCCGATACATAGTGTCCCAGGGGTACCTACAATTGTGTATTTATTTGTGAATTTTATATACTTTCACATAATATGTAGCTAGCTATGGTAATCAGCTTTTAAGAATTTAATATATGAATACAATTAATATTTTATGTCATATTTACTTTATTTAGCAAATGAATAGCATGAAAGTAAATGATAATACTGGCATATTCAAGTTTGGAACAGCAGAGAAGAAACTTATAGTGGTGTTTTGTTATTACATAATAGTATCTACCATTTCAATGACTGCATTCACCCTGGTCATGAAGGATGCTTCAACCTTTGTGAAGAATATCGGACTTTACTTTCTGTGTGAGCAAGGCGGCCATGATCCAGACAATCCTTGCATGGATGACTACAATCAGCAATCATATCCGTTTCTAACTACTCTCTCTTTTGTGTTGCTTGGCCTGTTTCCAGTCGTAAATTTAATTTACGTGATAGATTTCAAAGAACTGAAAGAGTTCATGGAGAAAATTAAGAAGAAGAAACCTTATTACAGTTCAGACACACCCAGCACTGGAAACACTGTTGCTATGGTTTCCACTTTGAAGAGAAAGTAGTAGTTGCATGTGTGTATATCATATACAAGGAATTTTTTTTATGTGTGGACATAATGTGTGTATTAATTTTGTACAAATTTCTTATCATTATTTTAAAGAGACAATTTATAGTGAACCCTAGTATCTATTGCTTGTGTGAAGACAGAAGGCTAACCAGGTTAAGAATATAAGTTGATAATCTTGTTTTCAAAGATAACCAAGTAATCCATCACCTCTAGCATAAAGCTACCTATCTTCAGTGGTCATAAGGTTCAAATGTCGCAGTTACATACTTGGAAGATTTCCAGGTAAATGAAGAGAGTGGAGGGGGAGAGAATGCAGTAACCTGTAAATACATATAAGATCACAGCACTGTGAAAGAAGTAACCACTGATGAGGCAAAGAGCATGGCCTCTGGCACATTTTGTTGCAGCTCTTATGACGTGATTGAGTGGGCATAATCTCTCATATTCAGTGATCCCTGATGGCTTTGCTTAGGTAACTCAGCTGAAGTTGTTCTTCACAGAACTGACTGGTAAAGCCATATTATAGCCAATTAATATAGGTTTACTAGTGGTGTGCTTGAGCACAAATGGCGAGCGAGCCTTAAACTACACTATTGTGTAGTGATTGATTTTAACAACTAACACTCAAGCTATTATAATAAAGTCGAGTTTTTAAATTACGTACGCGGTAAAGGGGATTCAATGCCATAGTAACCGCTCCCCGCAACTGTTTGAATTGAAAAAGAAGCAACAAAATCAAGTCACGTTATTTAAAGTTTCTTTGTGACATTCTTAATAGTAGTTGTAACGCACACTACTTTCACACAACTGAACATACCTACCTACGCAAGACCTTACCTTCGTGGTTCGTCTAGCGGACAATGAATTCACAAGTTAATGCTGTTGAGTAGGGCTTATAACTGTGACAAATAGCGACTAACTCGAATAGAAATGGAGCTCCCATAAGTTTTTACATT
>WLWD01002428.1_pt1 | contig 37690 bp, 28 predicted proteins | sample 6712731 | NCBI WGS metagenome assembly WLWD01 (sample SAMN12718690, study PRJNA576275) | sponge metagenome | isolation source: marine sponge | host: Mycale hentscheli | place: New Zealand: South Island, Marlborough, Capsize Point | collected 2014-11-01 | reverse complement strand
TTATAAGAGAAATAAAAACAATAACAAATCCATCACCGTGCGAATGGACAGGTTTTAAAGCATATAAGGACAGCTAAGACGGTTTTTTCGATAAAAAAGGATTGATCCATCACTAAATTGAGGGGTGTCGGGCCTGCAGGTATCTTCTGACGAGTAAAGCGGCATACATCACCCCCAAATAGCTATCTGACCTCCAGTAGGAATAGCTACTTCATTATTTTGCAAAATGAATTGCTTCTATTAAACTATAATATGCAATAAAATAAATTGCTGTTAATAATATAAAAAATCTGTATACTTCAATGGCATGATGAACAAAACTATTTTCATCAGAATGGTTTAGCTATACCAGTGGATCTAGAACCATATAGCTATATAGCTACTCTGAGACTTGACAAATTCATAATCTTGTAACTGGACTAGATAATAGATAATACAAACAACGCAGTGATTTATAATAATGGTATGTATAAGTTACTGATATGACATCCAGACTTTATCCCTACCATGGTAAAATTGTATGTGAAAACTGTATAACAGACACTAAATGTTGCACTAAAGTGAACTAAGTTTTCCAGTCAGTTTTCCGTCAGAATGGTTTAGCTATACCAGTGAATCTAGAACTTTACAGCTACATAGATGTTCTGAGACGTGTAACTAGACTAGATAATACAAACAAAATAATGGTATCTATAAGTTACTGATACGACATCCAGACTTTATTCCTACCATTGTAACATTTTATGTGAAAACTGTATAACAGACTCTAACGTTGCACTAAGGTCAATTGATAGTTTTCCAGTTACTCAACAGAGAAGATATTTTTGGGGTTATTATTCAATTGTAGGCTTTATTTGATGTGGCTATAGCTATAGTGTCTTTGAGACACATGTGTACGTGATCGCTACTTGGATTTATCATAAGTCTTAAGTGTACAATTAGATTATTAGTAGTACAAATAACGACAGCCTGAGCTTCCCAAGTCAGGCAATTTTTAAAAAAAATCCCACTCTATGACTGTTTCTACATTTCCTTGCTGTAACTGTAACAGCAACACAACAACTTAAGTTGCTTTTCTCTGGTGGCTAAAAGTATTTTCCTTTCAAATTCTGTAATGAATATTTCAGGGTAGAGGGACTAACTGTGCCCAACATTTACTAGTTAGTTTAGATCTATACTCTGCACACTTCTTGACTTGACTGGCTTTCTTAGCATGTTTTTTTCTTTGAAGATATCAGGGGAAATTTTATCCTTTTCTGAAGTCTACCACAGTTCCATGAAACAAAGGTCATTACTTTTAGCTTTTGGCACCAGACCTCGACACACCATAAGGATACTGTACATACAGCTTATGACAAAAGTACAATACTTTTGATGCTGCTTTCTTATTGATCTTTAGCAGAAATTCTCATTTCAATATCTAGCATTTAACAATGTCTCAAATTTTACGAAAGATGAATACATAAACTATAATATTATATGGAATGATGAATACGCCATGAAATAATTCAGGAATTAAAGGAGTAGGTGAGTGTACAATGTAACGAAGGTGCAATATTCTTTTCTCAGGATACAAAATAATAAAAAAACATGATGAATGTGTAAATTAATAATTCACACAAAACAACAAATATTTTTCTCCAGCATTATGATCAGACATTCTGCTATCCGTCATCAAAGTTAGAAGTGTAGTGTCTAGGAATTTTCCGTAGACTTCATAATGAACAACCTTATCATGCCATCTTCTCCTAGAGAAACTTCACTTGACCTCCTCTAAATCTAAAATAACAAAATAAAAACAACAAACAAACAAACACATAAACAAAAAAGACTGATAATCATGTGTTTATAGTTGTCTGGGTTTCATACACACTGTAGAGTAGATAGAAACCTAACCTCCGCCCCCCCAAGATGGAACCTCCCTTCCTCAGAATTTTTGAAAAGTTAATAATTATAGTAATTAGCTTACAGTGAGTTGTAACATCATGCTGTGATTGATTAAATGTTGATCAGTATGAATACTCTCATGTAGCAGAGTTTGATACAGAAAAATGGAGGGGGAAACTGAAAAATTTCCCTCTCAAACAGAGTTCTTCCCCCCCTTCCCTCCCCAACTATAGCCATTCTTCTCCATGTATTCAGTGTTGGACGTAGGAACAGGAATTGGGCAAGGGGAAGGAGTGGTGTCAGTGTTTGAGGGTGGGGCTACACAGATTTAGATGTGTACACATGCTGTAAATTACAAACGGATAAACAAAAAAAAAATCATATCAAATCGACTCATAAATCATATATCTTATTTTCTCTTTCTGGAGTGGGGGGGGGGGAGGGGGTATGGGGAGTTGAGGGAAAAGTGGGGGGAAGACTTGTGCATCAAAGTAAAAATGGTTTAAATTGGTTGTGCTCAAGAACTACATGTGGGCACATTGGAGCATTCATCATGCAGCGTTCAGTATGGGAAAATATTGAATGCTCGTGTGATTCAGAAATTCTTATACTCAGTAATTACTATACCCACTTTCATAACAAAATGTGGACATATATTTAGCATGTGGGTATTCAGGGGTTCATTTAGGGAGAGCCAGGGTAGTGCTCGCCCTCTCCCCTCCCTTGAAGGCGTTTCGTCCCCCCTTGAAATATTTTAAACTTTCGTAAGCAAAAAAGCAAAGTTAAAATGTGAATGATGAAGATTGTAAATGATTAAATCACAAGTCCTCTACTATCTTAATTATGTACAAAAGTTATGACCCCTAAGATAGTGAAAGCTCAGTCTTGCCCCCCCCCCTCCCTAGATTAATTACAAAATGAACCCCTGAGTATTGGGGATTGGAGGGGGAAGTTAAACCAACAAACACATCCATCTCTTTATGGTCATGGTAACCAGTAGAACCATCATGAACAGCAAAAGTCATCTACTAGGCAGCTATAAGGATACTCAGCCCACTATGGTTGGAAACAACCAACCTCTCTGTATTCTAATGTGTTTATATATGAGATTAAACAATTACAATATATATGAGTTCATTCAATTATGGTGTACATTGTGTAATAAAGTGCTTTAATTAGAGAAAACACCTATCACATAATTGTTATAGTTCACAGTCACACATATCTTAATGATATTCTGTGAGATATCTACTCCATACTGAACTCCATTAGAGTTAGCTCATTAAACCTTATTACTAATAAGTCCACAATAATTACCAACTCTACAATTAAGCAAGTATGTGTGTGAAGTTAAAACTCCCTGTAAATGCATTTATAAAACCAGATCAAGCAAGTATGTGTGTGAAGTTAAAACTCCCTGTAAATGCATTTATAAAACCAGATCAAACGAAGTATATATTAGAGATAATATATGGCTTACAATTAGATTGTGCAATAAAGTGTGTGTTTTAGTTCACTGGCATAATGAAGCACCATAAGTGCGAACCTTCAGCGCTGTGGGACGACATCCCAACTAAATTGGTGGGGCCGCCCACATTCCAGGAACTATGAATTGAACATTATATGTTTGTGCTTGTTTTGGATTCAGTTACATGTATTTTCGGTTATGGGACTTAGTTAAATTTTAAAGTCATGTCACCTGTGTGTGTCTACATCTTGTTGTTCATTGTTGTGTTGTCCGGGCTGTGCATATAAGACTTCGTGTTTTGTGTGTGCAGTCAGTCAGTTCTCAGCTGCCATTTGTGCCATCTGATCTCGTTAGATTAAACTAGTATAATCCTGAGTCCACCTTTCGAGGGGGGGCTGTCGAGGGGAAGGCATACTGATTCTGGTGGCAGCAGCTTAATTGCTGTCACCATTGTGTGAGCCTGAAGGAGGAACTCATGAGCTTCACTGAGGGAGGCCCACAAGTGCCACTATACACTAGCAAGCTATTTACAAAATCATCTCAGGACCAAATGAATGATTTATTGGCTATTCTAATTAGGTATCAATATAGCTTGAGCAATGAAAACAGTATATGTAAAAGCTGTCTTCATAAGCAAAGAAGCTAAAAGGCCAGAGACATTTACCAGTATCCATTTTCAATGTTAACCTAGAGCTACAAAATGTAACACTGAAGGTTAACAACATATGTGACCGGTTTTGGGAAAATCGGCCTAAACGCGGCAAACAATTTTTTTTCAGTATCCCCGGGTAAAGCCTTATGGGTAGATTTTTTTCGAAAAATTTTTTATGGCAGAAATGGATAGACACCAGCTAGCTCTAGCTTATGACGCAGTTGTAAGCTCTGGCGTGCTCTAGAACTCACACTAGGAGGCTAGAAACACTAGCCGGTTGGACTCGTGCACGGAGAGTTGCTAAGAAATTATTGGCGGGCTTTTCACTAACAGCAGGGAAAAAACTGTAGCTAACTAATTCACTTACTATTCTACATAATTCACATACTCACGCAATTCTCGCCATCATAGTTTCTTATGGAGCCCTGCATTAAGCCTTTTAGACGTCTTTCAATCCGCCTGTAACCGGTTCATTCCATAGTGTCCCGGAGACACGCAGTAATAGTATACGGACACAAGGCACGCCCCCTGACCTAGCAACGCCTTTACCCGGCGTTTTTTTTCGAAATCAGCAATAATAAGTTTAGCAAAAATACTGAAGTGTTGTAGTGCGTAGGGCGAAGACGGCTTGTGCTACAGCTTCCAAATTAGGAGGAAGGCATCCCAAGGCCCCGTGCAGCCTACTGGTAGAATAAACTAGAAAACTTTAGATGCCGCGTTTAGGCTGATTTTCCCAAAACCGGTCACATATATATATATATATATATTTGGCGAGCGAGCGAAGAGAGTGAGACACTATCAGGGGTAACACAATTGAAAATCGGGGATATTTGTTTGTTTGAAAATATGTGTGGACGTACGTATGTCATTTTGTATTTTGACCCTCGTAACTCCAATTCCAGCACTCGTTAACTTTACAGTACAAAGCCAAACCATGATGGACAGCAAGAAATTATTTGCTCAAGTAATTATGACGTAATGATAGGGGGAAAAACCCACAAAAGCTAGTACTGATGCAGAGCTGACAGCTTCGTGTTTCTCAGCCTGAAATTTCAAAATGGCACCATAAAAGGTCTTAAATGGTTGCTTTGAATTAGCTCATACCTAAATTAACAATTAAGTGTAGTAATTGAGCATGACAGACAAACGGACAGAACACAAGTATTGTAATCCTTTTGCACACACGTGGTGAGGGCTAAGAATGAAAGTTCCATGAGATATAGTAGTAACTCCATACTGAATGTTGTTCATTCATACTCCTTAAAATATTGTACTAGCTGTTCGGGCGAGCTATTGGGGGTGTGGTTGGGGGGGGACGACGGAAGTTATTTAATAATCAAGTAAGTCACGAGGTTAAATTCTTGTGATAGAAATAAACTCATACAAGATGAACGCCATGATTTGTGATAGCATTGAAGGAGATGTGGGACACTTGTATCATGAGCTCAAAAATGCTTATTAAGCCTCAGCTTGTATGTGCAAGAGAGTTATAGTAGTCGTCTCGTCTGTCATGCTCTGATATTGGAGATTACTAACAATTAACTGTTGATTTAGGTATGAACTTACTCAGAACGAAGATTAGGACCATTCATTGTGCTGTTGTTGTTTTTTATTTCGGGCTAATTGTTGAGAAAATGCGAAGCTTCCACCACCGCGTAGGTACCAGCTTTTGTGGGTTACGCCCCCTATAGCATCACGTCACAATCACATGAGCAAATAAAATTACCAAGTTCAAAGAAGTTAAATTTCACGTTGAATATGTATACCGGTGAGTGTTTCTGGCTAGTTTAGCATCTTCTCTTATGAAGACAGTGTTTCTATGTACCATTATCTTGCTCGAGCTATAATATAGCTCGAGCAAGATAATGGTACATAGAAATATTATTGTTGCCTGATTAAAATAACTAATAAATATTGCTCGTTCTTTTGGTCTGAGATTATATTGAAATAGCTTGGTAGCTGTGGGGCCAGAAAATTCAGCGAGTCACTCCACCCAGAGGGCGGAGCCACAGAAGCAGATACCTAACAGAGAAGCAAGCAGGAGCAGGCTGAAGAGCCTGAAAGAACTTGTTAATATAATAGAACTCATTAGCAAGTAGTTAGAGAGTTTGTGGGTGGGTGTGTGTGTGGGGGGGAGGGAGGGGAACTAATTAGTGGTAGCTCCAAGAACATTCTTGTCGAAGTGTGTGTGTGTAGCGTTTATTAGAGTTTTGTTCTAGAAACTTCCTTTTGTAGGCGTGTCCTGGCCTGTACTATTTAAGGCCAGTCCACGCAAGGTCATAGGTCAAGTCTTTTCTATCCGTTTCTGTATTCTATGTCATCATACTTGCGTATTTGAATTAAAACTTAAATCACTTGACGCTTCAGGAGGTAGCTACCTAATCATTCTATCTGGGAGTTGTGATAACTGGAACTAGTGGCAGCAAGTACCAAGGCAGCCCGGTTCCTGTTCCTACATAACCAAGCAGCCCGGAGCGCAGCCTCACAATAGCGCTGAGGGTTCGCACCTTTGGTGCTTTATTATAATACGCAGTAATAATGCAAAAATCCTAAATTTTTGAATTCATTTTGTGTACTTGCTATAATTTATATACAGGCTGTTTTAAGATATATATATATATAATATATATATATATATATATATGTATATATACTAATAATAGGAACTTTTCTCATTCTAGCAGCACATGTTAATTAAAACTTAACCCAACGTTTCGACTTCTTGCCGAAGTCCTCTTCAGGGGTCAACTGAAGTTGAACTCTCCATGGTGATATATTAAACACAATGTAAGCAGCAAGATGGAGGGTATGCTTACTGTTTAATATAATACTGAACGGTGATTTGCAGGCAGCACAACCAGCATCCTGGAAGCTCTAAACCCATGTCTCTGTTTAACTTGTTGTTGTCAGGTTGTTATGGACTCTTCAGTCCATACCATATGAATATTGTGATGCATACACTTTACCTCACTGCTATGTAATTCACCCTCTTATTTCTTTCTTTCTAATCCTATCCATACATCGATCTATATATTCCCAGTTGTGTACATCTTGCCTAATTCATTGCATATAAACCCTTTACCTCACGCATGCGTGAATGGATTGTGAACAGACTATATCATTGTCAGCCACTCCCCTCTCAGTTCAGATTTCCCACGTGTTCAATAAGTTACAACAAGACTTGAGAGTGTATGGGATTTCCCTAGTGGCAGTGACTTTGGAGGGAGGAAAGTGGCCAGAGCTGAGACACCTGCGCTGCTCTACTCCATTCTACTCCTACCCATGGGTCGAGGCTACTGAATTCAGGTGTCATCTGTATCTGTGGAGCTTCCTTGATCTTAACTCACGATTCTTACTGGCTCTGTCTACAACTCCTACCTCTTCCCCTTTAAGTCAATCTCCTCACTTCACTAAGACTAACTGCGACTCATAAGACCAGCACAGCCACACAACTTCTCGAGGGGTCCATGTTGTTATCCCATATTTGGTAATGGTCATCAAAATTTAGAAAATATAACTTGATAGTGTTAAGCTAGCCAAATTTCCCATCGTTGCCACAACATCAATCACGAAACATAACATAAAGTGTAATGTTACGTGTGTGCATAGGCAACAAAAAAGCAGAGGATCAGTGCATGTACTTCATTATGTTACATAAGTAGGAAAATAAGTCAAGAGCACATTAACAGTATGGAAGAAGGGGGAAAAGCCTCATGGAAAAGGTGGGCTATATAAAGAGTAAGAAAGAGAGTACTGTTAGCCATTGATACAGCTAAATTTTACTGCACAGGATATACAGTGTAAAGTCAGAGTACAGCTAGATACTATCCTGAGTGGTCATTTTCAATCAAGAAGCACTTTGGCACATATGTACACATGAACATTATCAGATATTATTCTTGCACAAGAACAGCTACAAACCCTGAATATGTGTCACCTACAATCACTATTTGAATGTCAGACAACTTACAGTCATAAAATTCATATAAATTTAACCACTCAAGCTACAGTATTATGAAATCCATCAAAATAAAACTTGAGCTTTGATTTTATTACATGTAAACCCTTATAAACGCTCACCTACATGATAACATAGGAACCATGATAGTGTACGAGTGTGTATACATGTATGTATGTATGTATGTATGTGTGTGTATGTATATACGTGTGTATGATATGTATGTATGTATGTATGTATGTATGTATAGAGCTGGGCGATATACCGGTATTATCGTTGCACCGCGATAAAAAACTGATATTGCCTTTTTTCAGAAAACTGTTGGGGTCGTTAAACTAATGCATGAACTTCATGCGCACGACAGATTAAAGGAACAGCCATTTCGCGGTTTGCAAACATGTCCGTAATGTACTAGCAAAGTTTTAAAAGTAGCTAGCAGTGGTTGCGAGTTAAAATTCTGTCTAAAGAAAGCCAACATAGTCTTGCCCCACGGACTAACTTTGTCTGGATAAAATTTACTTTGTTATATATTATTTATGAAATATCATATATCGCTCTATCGCGATAATGCAGGTAAGTATCATATCGCCTGTGATTATCCAATATTGCCCAGCTCTGTGTATGTAAGTATGTATACATGTATGTATGCATGCATCTATGCATGTATGTATGCATGTATGTATGCATGTATGTATGCATGTATGTATGCATGTATGTATGTAAGTATGTATGTATGCATGTACACTCAATCCCCTCTTAACCAGGCACCATGGGACCCGAGGGTGTCTGTATCTCAGAAATGCCAGCTACAAGGGAATTTTTCCAAGCATTAAGTACAGTCCTCTTTCACTTGCAACCCTTAGTAGGCTTCTCTACAATTTTATGGAACCAGAAATAACCGGCTTGTGCTGACACAATTGGGTAATGGTGGTCAAATTAGCGAAATTGTGAGGCAAGAATTGATTAATTGAGTGGCTAACTTGTGCCCTGCCCTGTAAAGAGGCGTGCCTGTAATAGAGGTATTTGGATAAAATAGGATTGAGCGTACGTATGTATGTAATGTTTTAACAGTGCAGACCTGTGTATGTGTGTATGTAGATACAAACTAGTGTAATAAGTGTTTTCATAAGCACTCTGAATAAGTCCACAGTGAGTGCACCTTTGCTATTACAAATATATTTATATAAATTACTATATACACATACACACGCACACAATTTAGCGAGTGAGATATGGAGAAACTTTGGTGGTTGAATCAGAATTCTACAGATCAGAAATATCTCATCAGGAGTGAATTTTAGCTCACTGGCCAAGGTTCGTAAGTACAAATCTTGTTGCTATTAAATACGTATGTAATGTATTAGCACTACATTTTTGAATTAATGCTAGTATGTGTCTCACTATCATCACCCCCTGCTCACTTTCTTTCAACAGTATCTTCGGCAGATTGTACAACATAAAGAGAGAGGGCCGAGTAAATGAATATGGTACTACTTTCTACATAACACAAATACACGGCCGGCTGACCAAAATAGCATTTCTCCTCTCAAATTTAATATTGAGAGGACATCATGTCTGCTAAAATTTCACTTCTTATCAGAAGCCTGTATAGACATGTACTATTAAAAACAAATGGGTGCATTAATTTTTGAGTATGTGTGTGTTATTTGTTTATCGATATACAGGATTTCAACGAATTGCTCGTAAAGTGACTAGAGCCCAAATTTTTCCATCGCACCCTATATATTTCAGGTTGTCTAACTGTGCATTAAATGAAAATATGTATGAGTTAGTCACTAGAGTACGTATATATATAATTTACCTTGAATAAAAGGTAAAAAGCCTCTTTTCTTATTAGTGTAGGTTAAAAGTTATTTAGGAGTTCCTCACCTCTTATATTGAAGTCCAAGAGTAGCTATTAGCACACTCTTCACGGAGGAACACCGAGTCTTCTTTTAATGATACTTTTGGACATGTGTTGACCCTGTGGAGTTGGGTTTCACCTCCTACTTCACAACCCTACATACAGAGAGTCACAAGTAAAATTAGCTTAAATACAGTTCATTTAAACTCAAGATCCTTAGATTGGAGTTTGTGCTCTGCATTATTACATTCCATAACACATTCATACATTAGATATTTTGTAGCCAGCCAGGCTACTTCAGTAGTGCATAAGTAGTTGTTCAAAATTTATACCTTCATCAGGGTATATTATCAAGGGTAAAATTTCAAGGTCTAACATTTTCAAAGTTTCAGGGGGCAATCAGTGTTGAATCAGCAATTTCCGTAAAAATATGGATGAATCAGTAAGGTGGGAGGCTCTGTTCTATGGACACTCCACATATGTTAAATTCCCTTCACTAGTGTTCACCTGTCCCAAACTCCGTTCCAGTGATGAACTCCACTCTGAAGTCAAATCTCTTCTCTCTCTCCCCCCCCCCCCTCGACATGTCGAGACAGAGTGGCACAATTTAGGTAAATTGATAGACCAACCAGAATGACAACAGGGCACCAATTACTGTCAACACTATTTCTCATACAGTAAAGCTTAGTTAAAGAGACATCAACTGTTTATTGTATATATTAATTTCAAAAGAAAAATGGCTTATAGTTTTCATTAAAAATTCCTCACTAGCAAGTACAATACAGTTATGGTGCAACAATGAAGACCACAGAAATTTGATTCAGTGGCTAATGGGCTTGCTAGCAAAACAAAAATGAGAGAAGGGTACTAACATACTTGCCCTATGCTACTTGAGGCACTACTGAAGAAATACCAGTCTTTGAATTGACCAATACGTTTGTTCAGTTTTACACCGCTTTAGTCTAGTGCGGACAGCAACAGAGTACACTATAAGCGTACCAGTTGTGTTTTCACTCACCGGGATAAAAATCCATGAACGCCAGTAAGAGCAGACCAGAAGAGGAGATACACAGGCGTATTATCACTCTTGCTGTAGAGAACTTCTGTGGTATTAGCAACCCTTTACCATTTCTGATCTGGTGTTTTAAAATTAAACCCTTTACCAATTTCGAGTTTGAAACCTAGCACTATCGACCTTTTACCTCAGTAATCAGGAGTGTTAGAAGAGGTGGTGGTAAAGGGTATCAACACAATATGCGTGCCGTACACGCGGTGGTGGGCACAGTGAAGATTGAGCTAATTTCTGCCCTGTGTGATCTTACTAGACTGATTTACAGGCTGCGACAGCAAGTAGAGAGCGCGGTGTTGTTCAATTTTATTGAGTAAGTATGAAAACGCTAATTAGTGATATCTAGGTGATTCTTTAAGTGTTATTGGATCTGTGGATGTAGGATTGTAATTTGTACAAGTCATTGATCACCAATACTAGTGTTTGAAGTATTACCGTTGAGTTCATTACCTTGTTTCTTTGTTAATGCAGGAATGAACTAAAGAGGTTGCAGAGATGAACTTGAGATATTGCAGAGATGGAGCCAAAGTCAGGAACTGTTGTCTGATGCATCATTTTTTTCATTTATTTGTACATGGTCATAATTATTTATTCATATTCTGGTAACAATGGATAAATTATGAAGGTACAGGATTTGTGTAGAACAGGTTGCACAAAAAGTGCAGTTTAACTTCAGGATTGCTGCAGGAAAGGTGTGTGAAGAATAGTTGCTTTGTGTAGGAAAGGTGCATAAAAAGTGCAGTTTTTGAGTACAGGAAATCTAAAGGAAAGCTGCACATTTTCGCACAGACAGCTACCTAGAATGTACAGGAATAGTTCAGTTTTAATTCAGGAAATATGAAGGAAATGTGATATGATATATGCAGTACAAACCATATGGCATGTAAAGGAAATAGTGCAGTTTATGTCAAGGATATGTTCAGGAAATAGTGAAGGAAAGTACGCCCTATACAGTACCCGGAATGGTTACCACCAGCTCATCTGTCCTGAAGTTGGAAATGTGAAGGACATGTGATCTGTGAGATAGCTATACTTAACCTTTCCTATAGCAGGAAATTCCACTTTTCTTCCAGTGCTAGTTGCTTGACATCGATAAAATAATTCTTGTTTGTCATCAGGTTTCAGACTTACTCTTGAGACAGTATAGAGGTAAATGAGCACATTCATGACGACCGCAGAAAAATGGCGTTCAAAAGAAAGTGAAAGTAGCAATCTGAAGGGACACAGGTTGGGAATACATATTTTTTTGTTTGGTTGGATATGTATTGTAAGTGGTACTGTGTGACATTTATTTAGGCCGGAGGCTCTTCGCGTATGGAAAGATAGAGACCCTTTACCAACCTATGGAAACCTTATTGCCATCTTGGTGAAAGCAGATAGGAGGGAAGGATGCACAAGAAGTACTTGTTACACAGTATTGTTTGAATACCTTGTGTTTATTTTTGTATTATTTAAAGTTACCATAAAAAACTTAGCATCAGTGTTTACTTGCTGTTGTTGTTGTTTTTGTTGTTGTTGTTGTTTTTTAAATAAAACTAAAATTCATCAGAGAAACAATTTGATTATCCTACCAAATTTTATATGGTAAAGAGATCAAATTAAAATTCTGAGTACAAATTTAATGAAACTTAATTAATTTACAGGTAATTAACAGCCCCACCCACAATTAACTTTTTTTTTTGTAAACTACATACTAGTTTTGCGGCGTGGTTACTGTGAACCTGAAAGAAGAGAGAGCATTTCTTGAACTCTAAGATTAAATTGTGGGTGTGCAATGATTCCTTAGAAATTAATCTCCACAATGTTGTGAGAGTGGTTACTATGACATTAAAAAACTTTCTCATACACATTTTCTAAACTCTGCCGTACCGTTTAGTAGTTTAGTACTTTTTTGTCAGTAGCTGATGGTAATTTTGACAGTCAGAATTATGTGACTATTTTATGCTGCAATTTAATATGAATTTGTATACATCGATATTTTTCAAGAGTTGCAGAATCCTATTTCTCATAATTGGCAGGAATTGGCTATAGGGTTTATCTCACTGTACAGTGGAAACTACAATACATAATTATTCCAATGTAGAGCTGCACTCTGTCTTATACAAGTGGTGCTGGCTGCTTGGCTAAGACTGGATTACGATTATCAAAGACAAGGAAGGCCTAGCTGGAGAAAAATAGCAGAAGCAGTAGAGAGTTTCGATCATAGACTTTTAAATTTTCATAATCAGCAAATCACATCTTTTATGTAGTTTACCCCTACACCGGAGAACTCAGATTTTAACCATTTATTATGGTCAATTTCAAGTAAACCAATAATAATGTCAATAATAATTAGTCTCACGTAGCCAGACCCTTTATCACCCTTTACCACCCTTGACCACCCTTACCCGCTTTCCTCCACCCGAATAGCGGGGTCTGGCTACGTGAGACTAGTCCATAGTTGCCAAGTGTACCGGAACATCCGGTGCAGTACCGGAATTATCAGTCTGCAACGTACCGCACCGGAATTACTACTTAGCCTATTGTTGCACCGGAATTACTACTTAGCCTACTGTTGTACCGGAGCTGCCTGCTCTGCAATCTATTCACGCGTCGCGTGGCCAGCTCTGAATTTCTACGCGGATCAATTAACTTTGGGCCAAAAAAATCTACAGGTTACCGCGAAGCAGGAGGACAAACGGGTCCCGAGCTATAACTGTATAACTGTAGTATACTAGTCTGAAACAGTCACCTCAAATAACATCCTTCTATTATACTTTCAGGGTACGGAATGAGGCTCTACTTGTGAAGCCATTAGAGCAGCTTAAAACTCTGTCTCAACGGTGACCAACTCCATCCTGACTGGTACCAGCTCCTACTATTCCACCAACATTGTATTCAGACTTGGCTGGTAATAAACTTCAGTTCTTTCTGTCGGGATTGCTACCGCTATATTCTTCAGCCCTATCACCTACAAGTCTGAAATTTGTGCAGAACTACCCGCTCTCACTAATGAGCAACCAACTCCAAGCAACATTGGAAAGACGCCGTCACTTCTGCTCCCAGACTAACCTTTTCCAAAGTTACAACGGCAATCTCACGGCTCATTATTGTATTTCTTATTATTGTTTACAAATGGGCTCTTTTTAGAGCTACCACTAGCTAGTCAATTGATTATGCTCTCTTACCAATAAATTGCGCGTCCGCGGACTCAACGTTATGGGGGCGGGGTAAAATAGCGAATCAGTAGTCAACTTGAAAATAATTATAATTCGATATTTCGTGGAATTGATCATTGAATTGATCCAAATTTTGCGCACAAGCAGCATACCCCCCTTAGAATAAAGTTACAGAGAGATTTTTTTTAGAATAACGCAAGAGTAAAACGGCATGAAAATTTTACTATTTAGAAAAAAGAATATAGATATTTATTAGAAATATGGCTCTAATGTTGCGAAGAAGCCCGCTAGCTACCTCTGGAGAAAAAAAAGAGCACGCTAGTTCCTTCGGCCGCTTCGAAATAACACCAAATAGTAGCGGTGTGCAGAGCTGTATCGCCGTCCCAGACGGGTCTTCATTCTTCAGATTTGGCTTGCTGGAGTCCTTTATTGGTGCTCATTCCATCTGTAACAACAAAGTAAGCCCACAGTACACAGAAAAATAAATATAAAGACATAGCAAAAACAGTCAATTTGTGGTTACGCGCCTCGGTTTCCGGTGGCAGGGCACTCTTAACGCTTTTCCAGTTTAACTGTTTAATGATTAACTGCTTACTAACTGTAAAAAAAGCTACACACAAAGTCCTCCCTACCAATAATAAATATTATTTGAAATTGGAACTGAAAGGAATGTGGTCTATTGATGATGGGCATGGTTTAAGTGTGCTTTACTAAAATGGGTGTGATTTTGGGTGTGGCTCACTAAGATGGGTGTGGTTTTACCTGTACCTAAAATTAGTTTCATAAACTTGGCAACTATGCTAGTCAATAATATTTTTAGCTGGTATGTACATAAAATTGATAGGGAATGCAGTGAACAGCGATAGAGTAATGGTTATACTGGCTTGCTGTAAAAAAAAGAATAGAATTTCCTGCCACAAGTTTGATCACCAATCCTGCACACTTCCTAAATGCCAGTCAAATTAAAGCACAGAATAGGACTAGGCTACTATTCTGCACTCTCTCCCCACATTTCCAGAAGTTTCTGTAAGAGTGCAGGACAGACTGTGAACAAATAATTTCTTGTTTAGCTAGCTTAGCGCTGAAGGTTCAATTTGAATTGGCTGTCTTCTAAAATATTTAGTTTTAGTTCTTTTTTCATGTTCTACACACATTTAGTCTTAGCTTTTGTTAAATACTCCCCCTCCCCCCAAAAAAAAGAAAAAAAAAGGGCTTTGGTTACAAGTTTATCACTTCTTAAAGCAAACAACCTTTGATTTGTGAACTGAAAAAGGCCTACTCCTAAATAATTCTCAGTTTGAAGATTCTATTGGAAACATATTATTGATTTGATACAGGAGAATATCACCAGTTTGTTTGCTTAATATTTATAAAAGTGTGTTAATGCTCGCTAGTACTGAGGGACAGGTAAGAATGATTGGCTAGCTCTAGCTATCGCAACTGAGAGAATCCAATAGCAATTTCCCAGTCCTCATTTTAAGACTCAAATATTCATCCAAATCAAGGCCACTTATAGTGTTACATGGCAAGGTGAAAAGGTGATAATTAGTACATTAGAAAGTAATAAGAGGTCCACATATTGTTATATTGACAAAGAAAAATAAGAAACAGAGAGTCAGTGTCCAGATTAACTTGTAGAGCCATCAATGTAGCATCCAAATTTGCTCTTGTGTGCAGAGTTTACAGCTTCGTGAAACATCTGAAGGCACACAAATAAGCCACCATTAAACAGTCTCATCTATTTAGTAAATTTCATCTGCTTAAATCTTTCTTTGACTTAGCTAAATGTTACTCCAGCTATGTAGCCATGTACCCTTCACCAACTATACTGATACTTGGGTGTTTCTACAAATGATACCCTTTACCAACTCGCAAGTTGTTGCACATGTCCTCTTACCAGCATGACATGTGTCAAACTATTCAGCAATAATGGTACTTAACCCTATCGAGTAATTCATACAATAATATATATATATATATATATATTTTATAAAATGAGCACTAAAAAAGATATTGGAATAGTGAATTGTCCACTTTAGCTATATGCTACTTTTAAATATTGATATTCAATTTGCAGATGTGAATTTAAATGGAAAAAAGTTGTCACTTACATATTAATATGGCCCTCAAAGTTATAATCTTGTTCTATGAGGCCACACCTATTTTACAGGCCTAGGTGCAGTAGAGTTTACTGACAGTAGCTGGTAAGTGTCCTTACAACTTGCATCCAAACTGGATGCTTCTGATGCACCTCATTCTCCTTCTTCTGCTTTCTGACTACCATCTTGAATACAAGAGCATTCCCAGCTTGTGTCTGGAGGAGACTTATCTCCAACTCTTGAATCTTCACCCTCCAGCATCTAAATTGTAATAATTCTTGTTAACTTCAGTGTGTGTGCAATTTATTTTTTCAATTATCTATCAATGTACTTCAAATAAATAAATTGTCTGTGCAAACCTTTCCAGAAAGACAATAGGAAAATTAATTTTTCTGTCAGAACAAAGCAAGATTAGGGTCAACAGGGTTTGATGTAGACATTTTTGCTAGGGGGTGTGGGGGAGGAGTGTGGAAGAGGGGTGTGTGAACATCAGTGTTAGAGGGTGGGGCAGTTACAAAAGGATTAATAAAAAAAGTGAATTATCTCATGAGTCATATTTAATTTGAATGTGAAAATTATAGCTTTCTTGATCAGCCCCCTTTACTCACTACCATATGAATATTACAGGGCAGCAAAACTATAGTATTCAATTGTAACTGTAGAAAATATTTTTGTCAATCATTCATTTGAAGTACGTCAAATTACACCTTACGTAACAACATATATAATACAGAGTGTGAGACTTATAGAGGAAGCTTCGGGGGAAAAGAAGATGGAAAAAAAATTCTTTGGGGGTGGGGGGGGTAAGACAACTCAGATGGAAGAGGGGTGTCTAACCAATATGCACACATATTATGCATATTAACACCGATGAATAAACTCTACTCTACATCCTCCATTTTTTTTTTCATAGCAATTTTCTTTCAAAATCTAAGACATGCTAAATTATTTTGCTGTCTTGTTGATTTATTCAAATTAATTAGTATTAAAAAAAGGAAAAATTTAGCTGGAAAAAATGAATGTAAAACTAACTGCTGAGGACGATGATATTCTTAGAATTATGGGACTTGTAATCATATAGAAGTAGAAATCATACCCTCGTATGACTCTTCTAATAATTATATATGGGGAAATGTTATCAATTAAGTATGTTAGAGTCATAACCAGCCGTTCTCAGAGAACTTTTGGTAAATTTAACCAGGCCATCATGAAATGCTGGAATGCAATTAATTTCGTTTTTGTGATGTCATAGACCTGCGCGATATGAGCACATAATCACAAAATAAAGCGTAGCAAGTGGCTAGTTGAGTAAATGTGGTTAATGAGTATGAGTGACGTTCACATAACTGTGGCTACTTAATTGGTTGTCCCAACATTCCGGGATAACTTCACGAAAAACCTGGTGAAAGTTACCAGACGTTCTCCTTCCCCTGTGCCCCACCCCTACAGCTGGTTAACGAGACTATCCGTACAGTACCGTGATGCCTCAAGTAAGTACACTATGAAAAGTGATATTTACTAATCTGAGTTAGCCACAATGTAACACAAGCATTAAACTTAATAATACCAGGCCTCAATTTTATCATCGCTATTACAATACCTGAACATTAATATAAGTATCCACTGTTAGCCCAGTACCCATTTCACATTCCACACCCTTATAACTAGCTTAGAGCAACAGCTACTGAAAGTGGCCTATAGTACTCTAGAGTAGGATAAGCTTAAAAAAAAGGACTTACTACTTTTTCTCTAACTATTCTCGCAGGTAGTGTAGGTGTAGTCGGTGTAACACGTCATTTCGTACAACATAATGGTGACACTGCGGGGGGGTTTTTGGTTGTTGTTTTTGTTTTTGTTTTTTTTTGCTAGCAGCGACACTTTACCACTATAATTCGCTGCCCCACCCACAACTCCAACATGTAAACTACTTAACGACGCGCGTTGCGGCTGTACAAAAGGGGGTGGGTTGGGAACACTGGCGGGGCGGTTTGGTAGTAGTCTGGCGTAGCCGGCCCTTTACCTTCCCAGTATATGTGGGCGTTGGGGGAATGAAAGTGTCTGGTGAGAGCTCCACATCGGATTGGTACTGGAGTTACTATAGTGGCGCCCAATCAGATTGCAGTATCGGTAATTAGTGGCATTCCTTTGAGAATGTACTAATGCGTGTAAGTTTAAAGGGAACGTGCGTCAGCACGCAAGGCAAGCAAGTATATTCCAGCGAATTGTAAGGCAATGATCAAGACGAAAATCACTGAAGTGTTTCAGGAGATGGGATGGCCTTCAGCTAAGCTGAGCAACATCAAATTGTAGAAAATAGAGACGTTTTTGTGATTCTTCCTACTGGATACGGAAAGAGTGCCTGCTATCAGTGTTTGCCACTTCTTCACAAAACGTACCCAAGTAAAGCTCCAATCATAGTATTAGTAGTTTCTCCACTCAGAGCTCTTAGGGCAATATTTTCCCATACTATCGTCTGTGTTCTTGGTTATTACATTGGGTTATTGTGTTCCCCAGGTGATGGCAAAATTCATTGTGCTTTGTACACAGTAAGTTTATCATTCATTTGCCAGAGAGTCACTTGTCTAGCCACATTTACACTTATGCCCGCAGCACTCACGCAAATACTCTCCTGTATTAAATAAATACAATGTGTAATGTAGGTGCTAGAGAATGGCAAAAAGTTTCTTGGTCTGGGATGCTTTTACCTGGAATTTTCTGATGCTATAAAGGAGGATGATGGAGAAAGGATTCTTGGATGCTGGCAATATCTGCTTCCTATTTTTAAAAGTTCAGGAAGAAAGAATTATAGCATTGAAGTCTTATGCATGCTGTGCCAGTTCGAATTTGAACCACCACCTAGACAAGCTCAAGAGCTTATCTGGAGGAACAGATGTGTTAGTACACACAATGCCCCTGGAAGAAACATTCCATGTGACCTGTACCAAGAACATCTGAACAGAATTGTGAAGGATGGTATTAGAAGACTGAACACGAATAAAACGGACAACGTGATTCTCAAACTTGGCAAAACTATTGGAATGATTTCACCCCTGCTTGACAACGTCAAGAAACCATCCGGTCTACACAATGCACCAGGCTTTTCAGAAGACCTGAACAAAATTACTGAACATTTAAAAATCTTCTCTTATAGAAGGGCAGATCACATCAAACTTTTCCCCATCCACGTGACACTCTCCATTCATGTGATAAAAATGCATAATACTCTTGATAACCAGTTTCACTTGTAAGTTCTCTGCTTCTTCACTAAATTAGTTGACATTATTAAGTCAATCAACAAATTAAACAATCTAATTAGAGCTAATACAGGACCTGGGTTGTGGTCAATTATAAGATAGGAAGTGGGAGCAATTTTTAGCATGCTTCACATACTTAATTGTCTGAAATTACAATGGTATTAATAATTGTTACCAATTTAATGAAGCACCAAAGGTGCGAACCATTAAACCACTACATAGCCATTACAATACAATCTCCTTCCAAAAGAACAAGCATTCTGTTCACTATTTTAACGAGGCATCAAGCTGAAGCTTTTTGTTTTCTCAAGAATCTAAAGTAGCACAGTAAAAGGTCTTAAATCGTCATTCTGAGTATGTTCATACCTAGCAGTTTATTGTCAGTAATCTCCAAAATCAGGGCGTGACAGACAGACAGACAGACAGACAGACAAACAGGATGACTACTATAACCCTCTCACACATGCATGCTGAGGATTAATTAGTCTTAATATAAGTAGCATGAATTAGTTATACTATTAACTGTGGCACTAATGAACAGACATTAACTAACCTCAGATTCTTTGCTCCTCAATTCTTCAATAAGAGTATCACGCCATGCAAAAACAGCAGAGTCATGATTTTTTCCAACCTCATTCAGCAATAAGTTTGTGGTCTCATAAGATGTGCAAATATTAAGTTTCTGTAGTCTTGGTACACCTATAATAATAGAAAGAAAATTAAAATAAAAAGCATTTATAGTGATATTTATTACTTGTTTTGAACAATCTCCTGCATAAAGAATCACAGACACAATTCTTTAAGCAAAGCTCATCTTCACGTGCTGATATCGTAGAAAAATCGCAACACACATCCCAATTACTGCATTACGGTTCGGGCGACGTCTGCGAGTTTGGGTACACATATTCAGTATAGAGTGTAACACTGGTGCATGGGAATCTAGCTCTGTCAATAGCTTATCCATGTAAACACCTTTAAGTCACTTACATGCTTACTGTTAAGAATTGAACCCGTTTTCTCCGAGCACATAGTAAATAGTTCTTTTCTTACAATAATTCCAAGACGTTTTATTACATATTGCTTTGTTGTATTGTCTTTAAACACTTCAGTAACCAAAGAACTCTTATTAAGTCTTGCCACAGCTCTTCCTGCATGTTTCCTTTTAGGAGTTAATACATACTTTTTAGCTTTGTTTGTGTATTCCACCATTATCTATGTACATACAAGAAAGGGGGTTGTGAAAAAAAAAAAAGAAAAAAAAACCAACCAGATAAATACATCACTAAGTCAATATATGTTGTTATGATAGATAATCAGTTAGTTTAGTAGCATAGCATCATTTTTATTTTATTCCATGTAATGCTAAAATTTATAATTGATAATGCACATCAATAAGTAAAACAAATGAGTGCCTAAATTGAATATCCCCCCTCCGCTCCCAATAGGGCCCTTTAAAATAGGTAATTCCAGCTGACAGGAAAAACTCCGTGTGTGTGTGTGTGTGTGTGTGTGTGTGTCCATGTGTGTGTGTGTGTGTGTGCATGTGTGTGTGCATGTGTGTGCGGGTGTGCTCAATTAAAGTGCTAAATAGGTATTGTGTAGGAACGCTTGAACAGGTACCAAATGTGACAGGCTCTGACAAAAGGGGGCATTTCACAAATTGAGATATAGGCTCCAGAAGTAAGTCGTCGGAAAAATTCCTTCTTTCTCCTATTTGTGTTTTTTGCAGAATTAGTCTTAGTGACCCTTACTCTAAGTCTACGCCAAATTTCAAATGCCAAAACAACTTAAAAGACCACAAGCGTGCCGTGGAAAGACAAGCTACATTTTATTGTTTCTCGTTCTCGAAGTACAATAAACGGGGAATTTACCACTACATCGAGTAGAGTAGCCAAGGATTCCGACAAGACAGGCGGTGAGACGCTCTGAAAGCTAAAAAGAAATTTATGTTTTCTCGATTTCTAGTTCAATTGCTGTGCTGAATACAGCCCAGTTCAACTGCCAGTTTCTCTACGCATTGAAGGTTAGAACTATGGGTTATATTAACACTTTCTACAGATGGCTCAGCTGCTATTGAAGCATCCTCGTTAATACAATTAAGATTCAAGCCACTACCTCTGTACAACTAAGCTAACAACACCAACCTAGCTAAGTGCTCAACTACAGTTACACACTAAACAAAAAGGAATTATGTTTAAGCACTATAATTGAAGATATGTAAGTAGTAGCAAGTAGAACAACAACAGTAGCAATAGGAACAGCAACTGAACTGAGGGCCCTAACCTGACCCTTTTATAGGCCAGGCTATGGGCCCAGGTGTGAATAAGTGTTTAATCTGATAGTCAATGCGTGAAGTACTATAATAAAGGGGTGACGAAAACAGAGGGAGGGGCAGACAAATAAGAGTAGTCAGTCATCATTCAGGGTGTGGCCTGAACAATAACTGCATACATTTAATGATTTAATTGCAATTATATTACCATAACACAATAGTAATAATAATAATAATAATAAAAATAAAATAATAAAAATAATGAAAATAATAATAAAAATCATCATCATCATCATCATCATAATAATAATAATTAGATGTATTCTCTCTCTTTCATGTTACACTTACCTCTTTTTTCTTTGCAAAAGTTGTATAGGCGTAAAAACACTTCTTGCAAACATATGCTTCTTTCCTACTGTCAATGGTGACCAGATTCACCCCTTTTCCTTCTTTGGGATACATTTAAAACCATTTCTTTCCATATTATTAGTGACTAATTCGGATTCCTGTGTTCCTAGAAGACGTCTGTTTTTAATATTAGTCGAATTAGCACTAACTAAACAAAGAGCTGCATTTTGATGAAGCCGCCATAACGCAGTTAAACTGTAAGTGCCCGCGTACGTTACGGCGTAAAAAACGCTCACTAAAACGTAAACTTTACTTGACCCTCATGCTGACGTCACGTACGTGGGCGAGTATCAATCCGATGTGCAGGTGGAGTAGTCTCGCGTAGCGGGACCCTTTACCAATCGCTACGCGGGAAAAGAGGCTGGTAGATTGTACTGCACTGACATTGAGCAGTTTGTTCTTGCTTTGTCAGCAAGTGGTTAACTGTGGTTCAATTAGTGTGGGTGTAAATTAAACTTTTCAGGCGCGTGAATTGTTCAGCTCAGTAGGCATGGCAGAGTTCGTTTTGTATTGCCATGAAAAATGTTGCTTATGCAAAACTATGCTGGGAAATGATGCCAGTTAAAATTTAATGTTAAGAACAAACCGCTCAACGTCAGGTCTACCAGGCCCTTTCCCGCGTAGCGATTGGTAAAGGGTCTGGCTACGCGAGACTCTACATGTGCTTTCTTTCCCCCCACGCCCACATATACTGGGAAGGTAAAGGTCGGCGCCAAACTAGTTCGGTAGGGAGTCAGGCTACGCCAGATTGCACAGAGAAGGGGCAAGCTGTAGCGACTAACTTAAAGAACTGCACTCTGGGAACAGATTTTTTCCTTTAAGAGGTACTTATTACGCTATAATTGTACAATATAATAGCAAATATCTCAGATGGGTATTTGACCAGAAGCTCTAATAGAGGGACACTGGTTTTCAAAAGAGGAGATTTGTTTAAGAACACTACAATTCGCAAACAACAACATTTTGACATTCATAATACATCTGTTTGTCTTCAGGTTTCATTCAAACTTACTCTTGAGAACTATGGAGGTGGAAGAGACATCTACTGTCTTGCCAGTTCATTCTCAAGGTATGGAATGATTGTTTAGAACATTTAATGCACAATATTTTGATATGAATGAATGATTGGATTGATAAGAAAATTCTGTACACTGAAGCAAACAATGGAGAGAGCGACTAAACTAAGTGAGCAAAGAATGCGAGTCAGTATTATAAGGTATTCGTATGAGTAATAATAGCACAGGTAACCGTGCTATTCGGTATTAATAGTATGAGTGCCATCACTCGCTAATAGTAGGCCAGCTTCATTTGCACTGTACCTACACTGTATTGTTCGCTCAAAATCTCTGTTTCAGGATTAGCTTCCTCTGGAACTTCGTTTTCAGCCTATGGCTCATCCTAATATGTTGAAAAAAAATTCTATCAAATAAGGGTAGAACTTCTACGCAAAAGAGTGACATAGAGACTCCAACTTGAAACTACTCAAACTGAATGTTTCCAAGGCAAGCTGCATGCATGCGCTTTTACCTGTATTATTTCACTTAGCTAAGTGCTATTTCACTTAGTTACGTGCTATTTCACTTTCTCCATGCAACTTCAATTGAACAGCGATTTTCCCCATACATTGTTTAATAGTCCATTTACGTGCCATACTATTACATTAAAAATGGGTTATGTGGGGATGGCTATAAGGAAGGGTAGCTTCTGTGCTGCCACTAGAGAGTATAAACTGGTGCAGGCTATTTGTAAATCTTAGTTGAGCTCCTAGATAGATATTGGCAACCCAGAATATTCCCTTAACCCATTCACCAGCACAAGCGCCTATAGGCGCTCAAGGATGACGTAATGTGCGAAAAAATATTTACCCGATAAATGCTAAAGCTTAGGTGCAGCGTCCAGAGCCCGGCTAATGTATTGTTCTATTGCATGTATTTTTAGAAAAGAAATAGCTACTATGTAACTAACTAAGGTAGTCGGGCTAAAATTAAACTTGACGTTAGTTCGAAAAATGGCGATAAATTTGTCTGCAACTGAGGCGGTGGATCTTGTCTGCGATGACGTTTTCGACAGCGAACGTGAGAGTGAAGGGGCACAGAAGCTATATAGCTACCGCAGAGGTATTTCTGTCGAGGATAGAGAGTTGGACTTTCCCGCTAAAGCTGTCATTTTATTGCCAGTTGAGGAAACTACTAGTTTTCAACTTGAGAGCTACTAGAGCACTGTAGGTAGCGAACATACCAGCAGCTATGTCTAAGAGGATATGGAACTTGATATTCCAGGTAAGAAAAACAGCTATTTACGAAGTGTATTGGAGGAAAAAAAAGTAAGAAATAGTTTTCTTGGAAACATGGCGGTAAGTTTTATTATGCCTATTAGCTTTCCCAGGAATATGGCGCTAATTTGGTCACAGCTGTAAACTTTTTTTTTTCAAACTCCCAGCAATGAGTAATGATTTGACTGAGCTAACTTTGCTCTCTGAATTATTTTGGACTTCCTATTCATTCAAAGGATGATGTCTCTACTTCTACAAGGTCAGAATATTGAGATTATGGTAATTCTGATTATGCTGAAAGCATAAAGAAAGGTTGACAAAGTAATGAATGGATGAAAAATGAAGTGTATGAGTAAAAATATGACTAGAGGGAGGAGTGGGTGTGTACAGAGGAAATTTCAACTTAATCAACAGTCGTAATGTTATTGTATTCTGACTATCAGTGGCTCGTGACAACCAACAAATTAACAGCACATAATGGCAAAGTTTTGAAATTGTGCCTGGTAAAGGGTTTTCAATGTCATCGTAACCAGTCGCAGCAACTTTGGTGACTTGAAAAACAAGGTTTTCGCAGGAATCATGTCATAATTTGGAGCCTAAATTTAAAGTAAGACTTACTCAATGCTGTAGTATCAGAAGAAACTGGGGTCAAGCCTAAACAGTTGTGTTTTTAGGGGAAAAAGGAACCCGCGTGCACCTTTAAGGGGCATGCGTACCATCCATACACATACAACATATACCTTAGTTTACGTTGTCCACCACTAATACTGTCTTGCTCGCTCGCCAATAATTGTATATAGTGTATATATTGTATATATGTACAGTAGGACCTCAGTATAACGAACACTTTGGGACCACAGGGTGTTCGTTATAGTGAAATTTTTGTTATACTGAGGTTCATTGAGTTTAATTAAATTTTTGACTTCAAATTGTAAATGCCAGCAATGGAGAACAGTGGGGGCAAAACAGCTGCTTTTGCAGGAGCAAAACAGCTGCTTTTGCAGTGTGGTTTGTGCCAGCAATGGAGACGGTGGGAGCAAAACAGCTGCTTTTGCAGTGTGGTTGGTACGCATGCGCAAATAATTTGCAAATTCCACCGTTCGTTATACCGAGTCATCCGGATAAGTGAGTTCCGTTATACTGAGGTCCTACTGTATGTATATTATGTATGTATTATGTGTGAGTATGTATGTATGAGTATGTATGTATGTGTGCATGTATTTGGCGAGCGAGTGTAGCGAACGAAACACTTACAGGGGTAATACAATTGAAAATCGGGGATGTTTGTTCATTTATATATATGTTTGGACGTACTTATGTAATTTTTTACTTTGACCCTCGCGTTTTTGTGTTAGTTATGTGGTCGACCTATCCCAAATTGCACTAAATAGAATCCTCTGGTTTATCGATCAGTACCCGTATCACCCTAGAAATTGAATTGTTTACCGTTTTGAATTCTTTTGCGGGTGCAGTTAAAACGTGAAAACTTAAGGGACTTCCATTTCTATTCCAGTTAGTGGCGATGGTAAGTCAATGCGCTCTTTGTCATGGTTATAAGCCGTGCGCAACAGTGTTTACTTGAAAATACATTGTCCACTAGACTACTGCGAAGGTAAGTCTGTGTTGGTGCATGTCCAGTTGTGTCAAAGTATTGTGTTACAACCACTACTTAGCTAAAGAATATCACAAAGAAAACGTTTTAATAACGTGTATTGTTTTGTTGTTGTTTTTTCCTTCAATTCAAGCAGTTGCAGAGAGTTGTTACTATGGCACTAAAATCCCTTTACCGTATATGCGAAATTTAAAAACTGGACCTTATTTTCAGTAGCTTCAGTGTTAGAAGTCAAAATCATTCATATAAAAATAGTATAGTCTTTAGGCTTGCTCGCCATTTGTGCTCAAGCACATCACTAGTTAAATGTATGTATTTTATATATTGTTTGTTTGTTGGTATATTTGAGTACGTTCGTACTAAATACTTAACCCTACTTGTCTATACTTGCAAATCGTTTACATACGTGCATATTTGCTTACAGAACCACTATTAATATTTTAGTAAATCTAAACAGGTTTAAGTTTTTAGCTATTGTATGTAAGCAAAGTCTAAATAATATAATACACCTGTTATTTGTTGTTTATTGATATTTAATTTTTTGTTCTTAGTGCAAGCCAGGATAAGTTTAGCTTCTCACTCAGGAGAAATGATTAAAGTGGAAATTGAAACTCCGAAAAAATTAATACATGATCCAGAAGGGAACTTTGAAATGAATTGTTTGGTCATTGTTGTTAAAGGTTGTCACGGTGAACAGGAATTGAAAAGGTTTCAGCTCCCAGAGTTTCAAAGAAAGTATTGTTTTTCGCTGGAGTTGCCACCTCGATCAGAGGCTGTGTGTGAAGGTCTCTTCACTGTAGTCCACTACAAGAATAGGTTGCAAGTATACAGCAACAGCTTGGATGTTTTCATGCCAACATATGGTAAGCAGGATTAGAGTGTATAAAGGAAATTAATATTACTTTTATTATTATTATAATTACTATTATTATTATTATTATTATTATTGTTGTTGTTCTTATGTTCAATTATGCCTACATACATACAAACTTAAAGTTTTCTAGATTTAGGAGATGCGCGTAAATTGTATGTAAGTGTTTAAATTAACTTAATTCTACGGCTCGTACTCTAACAGAACCCACCATTACTTTCTTTGCTGCCACTAACCCCTGGCAGCAAGTCCCGGATTACCCTATGATTGCCCGCCACTCTAGAACTCAACTTACCTCTTCCTCACGACCCTGCTCCTGCTCAATCCTGGACCGCAGCTTCAGTAGCTGAGTTGTTTGGTACAGGTAGGGCCAGAAACTCCGCCCCCAAATCAGCTTGGGCCAGCTGGGGCATAATTAATGGGGTGGGGCAAGCCCCTTTAATTCCGGCACCCACGTTTTCAAGGTGAAACAGACTAGATGTTCACCAGAGGTTAAGATAAAATAAATAAAACATAAATCCCCCCTCTCCCCTCCCAACCCGTACCCGTGGGAAGTTCAGTTTTGTTCACGCTTCTACTTCTCGTGGCAGCGATGGACGCACTTACACGCACGTGTACACTCTATTTATGACTCACCTACCGCACGTGGCCCATGCTGCCATGCGCGGCCATATGCCTTACCCGACCCCTTACTATGGATACTCCGCCTGGTATTAACCCCGCCTAGCCTGCTGCTAAGCTGCCATTAATCCTACGGCTCGTACCCTAACAGAACCCACCATTACTTTCTTTGCTGCCACTAACCCCTGGCAGCAAGTCCCGGATTACCCTATGATTGCCCGCCACTCTAGAACTCAACTTACCTCTTTTTCACGACCCTGCTCCTGCTCAATCCTGGACCGCAGCTTCAGTAGCTGAGTTGTGTTTGGCACAGGTAGGGCCTGAAATCCCGCCCACAAATCGGCTTGGGCCGGCTGCGGCATAATTAATGGGGTGGGGCAAGCCCCGGCCTTTAATTCCTCCAGAGAAGGAACGACCACCTGCCCCAGGTCCAGACCAAGACAGATAAGGGGGGGAGAGAGACTCAAATATTAAATTGAATAACGTCACATACACACAACGTAAAACATAGTATCAACAATGTTAACATATTCTAGCTGTATAGGATGCCAGTTGCTCTCTAGGGATTTTTATATAGTCCAGGTACGCAAGGCTCTTCCACCTGCCTAATGTCCTCACCGTAGAGTCTTCCAGCCCTCTAGCCGCTGCTGTGGTGGCTGCACCTATGCGGAAGCTGTGCCCTGAGTAGTGACCTGGGTCAACCCCCGCCTTGTCCAACGCATCTTTCACAGTCGAAACCAGACGCTGCCTCGTGAGTGGCCTCCCGTCACTAAAATGAAAAAGGGGGCCCTCGCCTTTTCCCCTCGCTACCAAGTATGCCAGCATGGCCGAGACAGGGCAAAGATCTGAAGCCACTCTGCCGGTAAATAACGAGACGCCCAGGCGGAAGGGGTTAGTCTTAGATGCCTTTATGCGCACTTCAAGTCTTGATGGACAGGCAGGATTGTCCACTAGCACATCGCCTCACGATAGGTGGCTCGATGGGTCATATCCCTCCTCTGACGGCACAGTCAACTCTCCAATCCGCATTAATCCGAAGAAGGCCAAGCAGCATGCTGCCCATAACATCGTCACATCTCTCATGTGCCCGGGGGTCCCACACGCCCTTAATCTTGTGGAGAAGTTCCGGCGTAATAGGCCTACGCTCCTGCTTCGTCACCCCAGCCAGGCCCTCAACACGCTTAACACCCCCCGTAAAATGTAGTGCAACCTGTGTAGACCGCCCGAAAAAGGGTCACCATGGCCCTCCGAAATGTGCAGATGATGGACTCCGGCCATGTAAGACTTAATGGTCTTATGACGCAAGCCCTCCTCGGCCAGGGTAGCAGCGAAATGACACTGGGCATCTTCATTTGCTGGCACGGAGCCCGACCTGCTACAGCACAAATCCCCATAAAACGTCTCACCCCGCAAGCATAAAGTCTGTGCGTGGACTCTGCCAGACCTATCATGTAGAACTTCTGAACAGGGCCACCCAGTCCACCTTTGTCCAGTCCTGAGTGTCGTGGACCAGACGACGAATGAAACCCTCTGGGATGGGTGTGGCCACTTCCGCTGCCCCCGGCACCAACTGCTGAAACAGAAACAAAGAATTCCTAGATAATGCATCGGCTGCATCATTCTTGATACCTGGGATGTGCTGACATACTAGGGTCACGTCCCACCGGGCCAAGAAGAAAGACAAACATCTCATCATATGTGACAGTCTATGGGAAATGGGGGCACTTCACGCAAAAATTGAAATTGAGATATAGGCTGCAGAAGTAAGTCATAGGAAAAATTCTTTCTTTCTCCTATTTTTGTTTTTTGCAGAATTAGTCTTAATGATCCTTACTCTAAGTCTACGCCAAATTTCAAATGCCGAAACAACTTAAAAGACCCCAAGCGTGCCGTGGAAAGACAAGCTACTTTTTATTCTCTCTCGTTCTCGAAGTACAATAAATGGGGAATGGGCGGAGTTTCAAACAAGCAGCTAAATAAACGGCATAGCTTTGAAAATAATGCATGCAATCTACAGCTTACCTCTGTTTGAAAAGTTTACCACTACATGGAGTAGGGTAGCCAAGGATTCCGACAAAACAGGCTGTGAGACGCTCTGAAAGCTAAAAAGAACTCTACGCAAACTTCTTTAGTCGCCGTTAAATAGCGGCTGTAAGATTTAATTGCGTATGCGGAGAACGCCGTTAAGTAAACGGAAACATTAATTATAACGGAAGTGGAAATTCAATTTATGTTTTCTCGATTTCTAGTTCAATTGCTTTGCTGAATACAGCCCAGTTCAACTACCAGTTTCTCTGGGCGTCGAATGTTTTACCCTCCAGTATTTTAGCACTAAGTTGAGATAAATTGTAGCTTTTTATTAGCATAAAAAACTCATTTTTTTTGGTTTGAGTGAAGTGCCCCCTTTTCCCATAGACTGTCACATATGCATGGCCCGATCCATTCGGCTCCTTCCAGAATTCACAATTGCCACTACAGCCATTTTGTCACATCTACATGACACTGTCACACCTCGCCAGAGATGTCCCCACACAGCCACAGCCAGGACTATAGGCAATAGCTCCTTCACAGTGATGTGGACTTCTAACCAGCTATTCGGGAACTTGAGCTGGAACCAGTCCCCTGTTGACGTGTAGGCTCCACAGCCTCACTTCCCAGATGCATACGACATGATCACCACTTGCGGGTCTCCCCTAACCACAGAGGACATCGGACATGTCTATTCCATATAGGCAGAAAACAGTTCCATCATTTGAGGTCTGACCTGAAACCAGCATTCAGTCTCACCCGATGATGCAGTGCCCTCACCCCAGTCGAGATCTATCACATTCGCCGGAGGAAGGAACGGCCGGGCCTGATAACCCGACATGCGTGCTGCATGTAGCCAATGAGCGACAGCAACTCCCTCTTAGTGCTGCATGATTTCTTGGATTCCCATTCCTGGATCATAGCACGCAGCCTCTCCAGCTTCTCACGGGGGAGGCTAATTGTCATCGAAACGGAATCCAACTCTATGCCAAGAAACACCAGCTTGGTGGCTGGGCCTTCAGTTTTTGCTGGGGCCACAGGCACCCCCAACACATCACACCGAGCTAAAGCTCTGCCCAGAGACTCCCCGCACTGAGGTGAGTCTGGTGCACCGAATAATAGAAAATCATCCAGGCAGTGGATGCCTATTACGTGTAGATCCACAGTAGGCCATCAGCAATGGCGTTGTATAGTTTCGGTGCTGACCGGAGGCTAAAAGGAAGCACCTTGTCCACATAAATACTATCTCTCCAATGCATACCCAGCAGATGGCGATCGTCGGGGTGAACTGGCACCATCCTAAACACCCCAGAAACATCGAACTTAGCCAGCACGGCTGCTTTCCCCAACTCCAAAACCTTCTGACAAGCCGCATCTACTGACGTGTATTGTAGACTACACAACTCCGTGTCAACTCCGTCGTTGGCGCTACTACCGGAGGGAAAGGAGAGGTCCACAATCAGCCTCCACTTTCCTGGTGCATGACCCTTCGGGACAAGTCCGAACAGATTTTTATGGATCTGGTGGGTATCAGCGGCTTCCACAGGTCCCAGTATCCTTCCCGCTGCCAGTTCTGCGGTAACAAACTCATCAATTACACTGGGCCTCTCACTTGCCGATGACATGTTTGACACGGCACTCTTGCACTTGGCCGAACCATGATTGAAACCAATCCGAAATCCCTGACCAGGTATTCACGGTATGATTCATCTGGATGAGAAGACAACTGGGTGTTCTACTCACCAACAGCCATAGGTGTCACTATCTGATTCCACCCTGGTATGTCAGGCCAGTGAACCGGGCTGTCAGGTACCTTCTCCCCCAATGCCAGCAAGTTGGCCATATACACATAGGCACCACCCACAATCCCTACGACAAGTAGAATAAACACATACTTCTTACCCCAACAATTAAAGCGATTCCTACACATACCTCTTACCCCCACAATTAAAGTGATTCCTACACATACCTCTTACCCCCACAATTAAAGCAATTCCTACCCATACAACCTGAACAATCACCCCACGTCCACCCCACCTTTATCTATACCATAAACCCCCTTTCCGTGTCCTACCTCGTACATCTGTCCCCACATGCACATGATAGCTGTCCGATAACACACTTATTCTTGTTTAATCAACAAGAATAAGTGTGGAACTATGATGTAACAACACTACAATGCATAGGAACAGTTTTAGTGTCATACACACAGCCACCGAATCAAGTTCAGTCTATACAGGGGACTCCATGACAGCTCAGGTTGATCCCCTACGACCCTCTTCTCCCAGTGGTGCATCACTCATGAGGGGACAATACCTCCTGGTATGGTCACCACCACACCGAACACTGCAGTGTGCGAACCTGCAAGGAGTTGAGGTGCAGGGCCTGCCATCGTTCCAAGCAAATGAGGCAAAGGCCCTTCTCTTCCTCGGTCTCGCTTGCGCCACTGGCAGAGGCACTGGGATTGGAGCATGCTGGTTCGCCTCCAAGTTCTCCACCATGGCCTGGGTGAATAAACACTGGTTGAGCTCAAAACTCGCGTCTTCCGTGGAGGAGTAGCTGTGCCTCAGCGACTCGTCGTATGTCCTCCACCACCCAGACTTGGTTCTGTTCTGGCAGGACATCACGATTGCCAAGTGACCCCACAGAGCCGCAGCCTTCTCGGGGTGTGAGCGGCACACTGTGCCTGCATATTGAGCGAAGCTGGCAGCCCACGTGTCCCGGTCCACGACCGGGCGAATTGCCCTTGATTTGGAGGGTTTCTGATCCTCCCCGTCCACGGCTCTCCTGAACTCACCCATCCGAAGGAGCGGCAAGTGATGTGGTGCCTGTGACGAAGACAGCAGAGAGGGAGGCCCAGAAGTTCTCCGTGGGTGTGACACTGCCAACGGTCCCCGTCAGGCTGGTGAAGTGCATCCTGTCGGGTGAGTACGTCGACATGGGGGAGCTATCCCAGGAAGCACTCCGTGCCGAGGGACCATCCTTGCCACGACCCCCACAGCTTCACCAGACTGCGGGAGCTCTAGCGCGGCCACTGCGGCCTCATCGAATTTGGAGGTAATACTACCTCTCCCCAACGCTACGGCGTGTATGCCCAGAATTATTGCTGAGCCACACGATCCAACAAATATTCCCTCTAAGAGGTGGGCCACATGCCCTAACAAATAAACCTGTTAATGAAGGCTGCATGCCTTAACACAACCAGGACAGTGAGATGCCCCCATGTCTCAATCCAACATTCCGTGCTATGTAGAAGCCACATGCCCTCGCACAATAATACACATAATTCAGTGGGCCACATGCCCTAGCACAACAATGCACATAATTCAGTGGGCCACATGCCCTAGCGCAACAATGCACATAATTCAGTGGGCCACATGCCCTAACACAGCAATGCATAGCAATGCGCCTAATACGGTGGGCCACATGCCCCAGCACAACAATGCACATAATACAGTGGGCCACATGCCCTGGCACAGCAATGCACATAATACAGTGGGCCACATGCCCTAGCCCAACAATGCACATAATACGGTGGGCCACATGCCCCAGCACAACAATGCACATAATACAGTGGGCCACATGCCTTGGCACAGCAATGCACATAATACAGTGGGCCACATGCCCTAGCCCAACAATGCACATAATACAGTGGGCCACATGCCCTAGCACAACAATGCACATAACACAGTGGGCCACATGCCCTAGCACAGCAATGCGCCTAATACAGTGGGCCACATGCCCCAACACAACAATGCACATAACACAGTGGGCCACATGCCCTAGCACAGCAATGCGCCTAATACAGTGGGCCACATGCCCTAACACAATATTGCACATAACAACAGTGAGCCACACACGCCCCAGTGAATGGAATGAATAGAACTATCAATGGGCCACATGCCCTGGTACTGTAATCAACATAATACAGTGGGCCACATGCCCCTATAAATAACGTTAATGGGCCCCAACCACTACAGGCCCTTATTCAATTATATACTATCCAGTTTATTCAGTTAAATAGCATTGATACCATTACATTGTATATTAATAATTACACCCTGATAACCTATCTGTCCTTCCCCAAGACACACCCCCAGAGCCAACTACAGCCGATCTACAGGAATTAAACCTACCAGCCACAGTGCCAGAACAGCTGCCAGGCTTCTTCCCAGCCCCCTCGGCCACAACCCCACGGCTGCCACTAGCGGTTGAAGGTCCTGCCCCCTCCTGGCTTCGCAGTATTTCCTCTACTAAAGCCTTAACCCTCCTATCGAAGTCCGTTGTTGAGGCTTCTGGGGTAGCATCCCCCTGGGGGCCTTCGGAAACACTGGGAAGGGGCTCCCCACTGCTTCCCTTCCTCCTCTTCGAACTGCCCGACCCGTCAGACATTGCAATTAACAGTTTTGTTCACGCTACTACTTCTCGTGGCAGCGATGGACGCACTTACATGCACATGTACACTCTATTTATGACTCACCTACCGCACGTGGCCAATGCTGTCATGTGCGGCCATATGCCTTACCCGACCCCTTACTATGGGTACTCCGCCTGGTATTAACCCCGCCTAGCCTGCTGCTTAGCTGCCAAGTTTGATTTAGTATTTTAAGGGTACCAATACAACTATTAAACGATTACCTTTGATGAATACCTGTTTCAGTTGAATAGATTCAATAATTGGGGGTGGCTTGCACAATCAGAACTATCCTGATACATAAGACAATTTAAGCGTACATTATAAATTATTTTTTCAGTCAAGCCTCAGATACAGTCGTGTGAATGGAGGAATTGCCAGCCAGTAGTCCATGTCATTGCTGGGGAAGACAGACAGAGTGAGCTGTACACTGTGTCTGCCATTGAGATACAGTGCCAACTGAATGGAGAATGGAAATGTGTTCATGGAAATGCAGTCATTCTACCATCCAATAATGTGCAGGAAATACTAATTGTTCTACCTCATTCTGGTTTTGACACTTCGTACGAGCTCAGAATAAGAAAATGTTATCAAGACACTCTTCCGGCTCCAGCAGAAACTTTCAGTGACATATTTGAAGTTCACCAACGAGCATTGAGTAAGTTATGTACTGCACTTGAATTATGCAGAAAGGAGATATATTTTACAGCATTTTTTGTGGCTATAGTTTATTAGTTGTTGTTTATCCAATTTTTTGTTGTTGTTTTTCACAACTTTGAGGCTAAACTGTTCATGTGTGTGGGGAATAAAATGTCCCTTACAATTTAGAGTTGGGCCTAATTTAGTCAGAAGTCAGCTAATTTAGAGTTGGGCCTAATTTAGTCAGAAGTCAGCTAATTTAGTCAGAAGTCAGCTATTTATATATATATATATATATATATGTGACAGTACTGGGGGGGGGGGGGGGGGGGAAAGGGACCAATTGCGTTAAAAATTGAAAAATGAGTTATTGATACCACAGTGTAGAATAATTCATGTGGAGTATTTTAATACCAAGTTTATAGGCAGGTGCTGCTTGGTTCACTAAATATACGAGCGGCAATCTAACCAACTTGAGCACAGTTATTTCGAGAACACTGCAATTAAAACTTCTTATTCAATTTCTGGCGGAGTTAACGTTGAATTCCGTAATCTAACTGGAAGTCCGCATTACGGGTTACGTAAGACTTACTTTTGTTGCTTGGAAAATGGTGGTGCTCAGCTGAACGGCAGTAAGTTATAGTTGGGGCCGCTTACTTCGTTGATAGGGGAGGCCTTACTCAGTTCAGACCCTACGTTGTGTAAGGGTACTAGACAGGTATGGCTTTAAGTAGCACTAGATGCGTATAGATAGACATAGGTTTGCAGGCCGTTTTGTGCTTCTTTTTTTGTTTTTTTTGTTTCCAACAGTTTGATAGTTACAGTAAGTCAAGGTAACTATAATACAGTCACTCATTTAGAAATGATCAACTAGCTTGGTTTGTTAGTTCACTGGCTAGCTAAGTTTAGGATTATATTTGTCTAAAGTGAGACAGCCAGCTTGTTGCCTGTTCGGAACAATGAATAATAATAGGAATCTCATTAAATCAATGAACAAAAATGATGGACTTTCAAAATGTGTTGCTTTCTCTTGTTACAGTGTGACAGAAATCCTCATCTTCACTAAAACCTTTGTCTAGTTAGAGACTTGCTGATTCTTCCAGTGTCTTCACAATAATAGTACCAGGAGAGTCTCCAGGTCTGCAGACTCCAACTATAAGACTCCATAAATAGCAACATCAACTTATATAGCTAGATTATTCATGTTTATTATTTCTATTCTGTTGCTGCACTGCTGCTATAACAAAAACTTATAAAAATTTACCCGCGATTTTCCGAGGTCGGGGTAATTTGTTGCTAGGCAACAAATTGAATTCGCCCACGGTTTTCAATTACTGGCGGGTTGGTTTTCCGAGCACGCACGGAAGGTCAAAATAGAGAGTAAAAGATGGCTGTGTTTGAACACGGACCTTTAACAACGGTTTCAGCGGTGTCAGTGTAGCTAAAGGGTAGGAGATATCAGTGGGCCAATAAAAAGAAAATAAAAAAATAATTGTTTTGTCAGTGCTTGGGCTCTACTGTACATTTTTTGATTTTAAGCAATTGGTCCCTTTTCCCAAGTACCGTCGCATATGACTTAATTTTATTGCCATAGTATCACAACATGCACAAGAAACTTTAATACCCCAGCAATACTAGTAAGAGCACTAATGCTAATATAGGTTTTATACGAAATTGGGAAACTACTGCCAATATTGTTTGTTGCTAATCTTATATACACCTATTTGGGTTTTTTTTGTTGTTGTTGTTTTTTGTTCTTTTTTTTTGTTGTTTTTTTCCCCCTTATAATTGCCGAAAGTATTAATAATCTTGCACTGTATTACTAATTGATTGTTCCAACTTTCATTTTTTTCATAATTTTTTTACTCTATAGATATAGGACCTGATAATCGAAAGCAATCTCTACAAGATATGCTTCAGGCTATTGATTCAACTGAGCTGGGTAAGAAATTGGTGAGCCAGCAAACAGTACAAGCGAGACACCATCAGGGGGTAACACAGTAGAAAATTAGGGATATTTATTTGCATGTTTGGGCATACGTATGTCTTTTTGTATATTGACCCTCACATTTTTGTGTTCACTAGGTGGTAGACCCCCGTCCCAAGCTCCGCTAAACTAAATCTTTTTATTAATGATCTCTACCCATATTATCCACAGAAATTTGACTGTTTCTAATATCTGAACATTGCAGGATATGGTTAGGTCTTACAAACTTACTGGAGTTCTAGAATTAGTGCCGGTGTTGTGTTATCTCGGTTAATGTGCTGTTTGTCCTTACCATTGCCCAATATGTCCAAGTCTCTAAATGTAAGTCTTGTGTTGGTTATAGCTATCCAGTTAACTAGTGTGTGTGTGTTTGTTGTTGTGTGTTACGGTTGTGTGTTACATCTGCTGCTTAGCTAAGAGCATTTTGAAGTAAACAAAAAAATATGAGCTGTTTTTTTGCTGTTTTTTGTTGTTCATTTTTTAACTTCTTAGGCTTTATCCCAGTTTCTTTTGTTAGTAAGCAAATCTTGTTTAGAATTAAGCTCTAAATTGTTCTATAATTCCTTAAAAATTCTTGCTTTTCAAGCCCCAAAATGTTGTGAGAGTGGTTACTATGACATTGAAACCCTTTTTCATGTAGTTACAAAAACTCGACCGTGTTTTAGTTGTAGAGTGCTTTTTGTCAGGAGCTTCTGGTAATTTTGATAGTCAGTTAAAATTTTTTTGAAAAACGTGTGCACAGTGGCTCGCTAGCCATTTGTGCTCAAGCACATCACTAGTTTAATTTGCATAATATAACAATACAGACATTTTGACACCTATGCATTTGTCATCACTGAAAATATGGTAGTGATAAAGGAAGTCAATTGATATTTCCAGCAGCAACAGATTATATATTCAAAAGTAATAATAATAGTAATAGCTACTTAGTTGATTGAGGACTTTTAATGCTTATCCTGTTGACACACTATGCAACTATTTTATGTTGCAATTTAATTTGAATTTGTAGACATCGATAGCTTGGGAAGTATTATTCAAGAGTTGCGGAATCCTGTTTCTGCACATTGGCAGATATTTGCTATACAGCTGGGTTTATGTCACTCTACCGTGGCAATTACAAGACTCAATTATCCCAATAACGCTAGATTGTGTCTACA
>WLWD01002849.1_pt1 | contig 37693 bp, 34 predicted proteins | sample 6712731 | NCBI WGS metagenome assembly WLWD01 (sample SAMN12718690, study PRJNA576275) | sponge metagenome | isolation source: marine sponge | host: Mycale hentscheli | place: New Zealand: South Island, Marlborough, Capsize Point | collected 2014-11-01 | reverse complement strand
CTTCTCATATGTTTTGGATAAAACAGTTCCAACTAAAATATCTATAATATGGGAAAAAATCTATTTGTACAACTATACCTGTAACTATAACTAAAACTGGAAAAATATTTCTAAAATTACATGAAACTTCACTGACACACTACCAAGCTACCAAGCTACCACTTCTTTAGCCAGGTGATAGCTAACTCCCGCGCGCGAAACCAAAGTCGGAAATTGCAGATAACTAATGCTATATTGGTGGGTGGTGTCAGCATTTTACATCCATGGGTGCGAGTTAAAGTAGTGGTCGTGGGTTCAGCGCAGAAAATTTGCTGACACTTGTGTTAAGTTAATATTTTAGGTAATTCTATTAGGCAGGCAGTAAAAATATATAGCTAAAATATTGGCCTACCAATTGCAATACCCGCAAGACTGAGATTTTTTTAATTTACTTTATGTAGGACTGGCCTCCACAGACAGAGACAGAGAAGCAGAGAGAAGGAAAGAAAGAAAGAGAAGTAGAAGAAAGAAGAAGGATGAATAAAGACATACAGCTTTATAGCTAGCTGGTGCTTAAATGATTTGTGACTGTACATTTTCTTTACTTTGTTGCGTAGTGTGGTCAGTTGCGTAGTAGCTAGTTTAGCCAAATTATTTCCTGTGTGTATATTTGTTAGTCTGGGCGTGCACGTGAACTTGTATTAAAACCGAGTGCACGGGTACCTGTATTGCCTTCCGCGACTTAACTACTTTTTTAACTGGGAGGGATTCGGGCTGCCGTCCTGGAAGGTTGGCAGTCCAGAGAACTGGTGGTAGCGACCTAACTGAATCTCCGGCCTGACCCAGGCTGAGCCGCCTCGACTCCGCACGGCCGACTAACTACCTGTAGAACCCCCCCCCCCCCCCACACACTTTAGACTTAGAAATTTTTCTGACCTCTGGATAACTACAGAAATCAAGCCCTGTTCACATTTATGGGTAAAGGGTACAGGTGTAGTGTTTGTGATTTGTTTGATTTAGTATGGCTTCAAGAATAGTACAACTTAGTTTGCTCGCAATTTGTGAACTGAAAAACGTTCTTATTGATGGTGCTGAATTCTTGGTGGATTGAAGAATCTATATACTGTGAATTGGCTTGGTGATAATGTGAATTATGCTCTCTGCAATTAAGTTTCACCTTTAATCCTTCTTTCTGTTTGCTAAGCTATTGATATTGTTGCTAGCAAAATAAATTGTAGCATGCTTTCCTTTAAGGTTGGCCTGCACACCGCCTACGCAATTTTTTGTAGCGAAGGTTGTTATGTTATATACTTACAGGGGCTTCTCCACTACAAAACCAGGACAAAGTACCTGCCGCAGGCACCCCCCACTAATTTTAGAGCGAATCTGTAGGAAATATAGAGGCCAGTTTTAAAATTTTGTAGCACTTTTTGGAGCAGTGTGGTAAGTAGGAGCTCCGCATTTTAGTGCACTACGAGCCAAGCCGATACTCTACAGCAAGACGAGTTCTTTTCCGTTTCAATATTATTTTACGATTTGCTCGCATTTTTTTAAGGTTTACCTAAGTATGAAAAAATTGCCGTTCTTTGATTCCAAGAAAAACTTGGAACTTTTATTCCACTCGTAATTCTTATTCCATTTCTCGTACTACTTAATAGCGAGCAATTTTTTTTGAGTATGTTTGTATTGGTTCTAAAAAGAATGGTTCTAAAAAGAACCCGCCTATATCAAGAGCGAACAAACAAATTGCATCAATAACAAGAGAGTCAGAAGTGGGGGCAGTTTCTTGGATAGCCCGAGGTGAAGGTCTTAGAGCTGTGCAGCTTGGGAAGTCTGCGCTCCTCAGAAACCGAGCCGGCTGGATCCGTCCGCTCGAGTTCAGATGTGCAGAGCCTGGACGGGTACAGGAAGAGAGGCAGCCTAGTGAACCTTGCCCGTGAGGTCAGACGAGGACTACTGTATGGAGCGTTGCTGTACACGGGCTATGAGACCACCTGAAGCTGAAGACACAACAACTTGGCAAGTATACTTTTGCTGCCGCTGCGCGATTGTTTCTGCTCGTGCATTTTGAAAAAAGAGAAAAAATACAATCTGTCAACTTCATTTCATTTATAGTATCTTCATACCGTAGATATATGTCATATAATATTTGAAATAATTTAGCTAAGTTTCTAAGTTACTATAGCTCACTTGAAGTAGTAACTTGGTGTTTTTATATTTCATAAACTTCGGCTCACTAGTTTTGCTGCATAGCAACTGAAATTAAACTTCATTATAGTGGAATTTTCTCTAAGTGGCGGTGTAGAATTTCATATCATTAATGATATGATATTTCGGATTTATACTATCAGAAAAAACTACTAGCAATTTCAAACCACATATTTGGCTAGGATTTAAGGGTGGTCGCACATGACAACGGAACGCCGGTAGATCGGGTCCCCAAATCATTTCCAGCCATAAACCGCTAATTTAAACGCAAGCGGAACAATTGCGCTGCTACAGGTAGAAGTATATTTGGGTGTACTTTGTTTCCTCAAGTCCTGGAGGTAATCCAAACTGATCAGCTGCTATGGGTTCTAAGAGAAAGCACAAACAGTCTGGGGTAGTGTGGGGCCACCCTCCGGAGATTCGGGAGAAAGAGAAGGAGATTCAGGAGAAAGAGAAGAACAGAGCTGAATTAATAGCTTAGGTAGTTTGTTACTTTGTGTGCAGTAGAACTTGTGTTCATGATGTTTGGTTGTTGTATCATGTTTATTGTTTTTTGTATCATGCGTCATTATATTTGTGTTTATCCACCAGGCAAAAGGTTGCCCCGCCCGAAGGTAGCTTGCGCCTGGCGGGAAGCTAGAACTCGGACTTTATATTGTTGTGTCTCGTGTGCTTGTACCTCAGTTCGCAATTCTTAATTATACCAACTTAGTCTAACTTCTGAACGTAGTTATAGACTTGGGCTAAGCTCAGCATCGGGAGTAGCCTGGGATTATACTCATAGAAGGATAGCTACACTGCGGACTCTGGTGGCAGTCTACTGGGAGGTTCTTCGACCAGTTGAGAGAGCTCCTGCTCGACGATCCGTTCCAACCCTCACTCCTTCCCCCCTACAGGTAGGCAGGCATAAGCTTCTAGTGGCTAGATCGAAGAGATTCTGCAATCACAAAGGTATTTCAAAACCCCATGTGGAGAATTATATTTAGAGTTCACTGCAATGGGTATCCAGAATCTGTGGCTTTTAAAGTTGCTGGTGATAGTAACACCTCAAGTTCCACAGATACAATGGCAACAGATATTTTTCCACCAATGGTTTGTGAATACTACTGACATACAATCAATGATGTAACAAAAAAAAAGTTTAGAATTCCATTCCTGGCAGTTCTAATAATGGTCAGGATTTTATCAGTGTCAATTCTGGAGATAACATTTTCTTCACTGGCAGTCCTGGATTTCCACACATGGTTTGTGAAATTAAAAAAAAAAAAAAATATATAAATAATTATGTAATAAATGTTCAGGATTCTATCCCTAGGAGTCCTATAGAAGATTATGTCACCGGTAGTGGAGATATCCAGAATTTCTTCCATCATGGAAGCCCTGGCAGTCCACACTTGGTTTGTTACATAAATAAAATATAAAATGAATTACGGAAAGAAAAAAAATGTTTAGGATCCTGTGCATAGCACTCCTGGTGACATGCCCACTGGTGGTCCTGGTGACACTCACGATTCCTTCATGGACAGTCATGGTGATCCACTCATGGTTAGTATAATAATAATAATAATAATAACTAAAAATAATAATAATAATAAATACATACACAAATAAAAAAAACATGTTTAGAATTCAATCGCAAGCAGTCTTGAAGAAGTCCAGGAACCCTTCACTAACGGTCATGAAGATGAGATGTCACAAAGCATTTCTGCTTATCCAGATCCATGCTCATCTTTGGTCAGTGTTAAAATAATAATAATAATAATAATGTGTAGTCGTATAATAATTATTATAACAATAATGAGTTGTAGTTGTTGTAAAAATTGTATGGAGCGGATAGGGAAAAAAATTTGGTTGGCTAAAATTACTTACCCCTGCAGGAAGCTAATGACAACTTTTCTGATGTTGACAAGTTGATTGCTGGTGCCAACCGTGTGAGTTTCCCAAGCGAATTAGTAAACGGAATCTCAGAAACTGTGTCCACCGGCAACATACACCTTCATAGTTCAGCAGACATGAAGATCCATGACTCTTTGTGTTCATGGCAGCAGTACTACCCGGCGCTGTCATTCTTGATGACTGGTAACCTGCACGCCGATTACCAACGAGTAGGAGGTTTACTAGGATTCCCAGCATGCTCGAGTACCCAGTGGAGTAGGATTACGAAGAGGTTGGAGGCGATTGTCTCTGAATTGGCAGAGTGGTCCTGTAGTCAGGTAAGGAAGGAAATAATGGAGCGAGGTGATAATAAGAAATGGATAGCTTCATTTGATGGATTTTACCAGACGGGGCCACTACTACAATAACTCGTCCGCCACACTCCATGACTACTCCACTGGGAACATCGCTTGGTTTGCTAATAGAACTAAACGTGGTCCAGGGCATAACTAAACTGGAACTTCAGCTGGTGCTGAGCCAAATATGTTGGATGAGTTTCTTGGAAAGGCAAAGGAGGAAGGGTTTTCCATCAAGGAACTTGTCTGTGACAAAGACTCCGCAACCAACACTACATTCTGCTGGTACTTTCCGGAAAGGATGATCTCATACTGTAGCAATCACAGCACCAAAAACATGCACAAGGCATTAGAAAAAAAAAAGAAATACAAGTGTGAGGTAATCATGTGTGTTATTAATTAAAACTATATATATACCTTATATCTGATAACAAAGTGTAAAGCAGATAGCTTCCGTTGTAAGAGAATGACGGATGTTGCACTGAATGCCTGCAAAACATCCCTATGCACCCTCATTGCTTCCGATAAAGTCCAAGAGGCAGAAAACCCTTTGCAGGCTTTTTCGAAGGGCCCAATGAATTTCGTGCAGCATTACTGCCTTGGAAGAGGTTCTGACTCATCCTTCTCTGGTCAAGTGTCTGTCAAACTTCACCATTCGTTCTCCTGGCAAACAGATCTCCCTGCGGCTTGAACAGAAGTGGGCACATTCTAGATCTTCAAGTCTTAAGGGAGCAATGTATCACCTCAGTACAAGCAATGCTTCTGGACTCTTTACGACTTGGGCTACATGAGCTTGTGGAACTTCATAGTAGTCATTCTAATGAAGGCTTTCTCAAATGCCTGAAAGACAAAGGAGTCCGAAGTGAAGCTGTGAGAAATAAGCTTCAAAAGGCACTTGAGCAGTTGAAATAGCTTATCTTCTCCTCACCTTCTACTGGAGCTCCATATTAGCAGGAAGAAGTCTTCTCAGGCCATCTTCTACCTCCCACTTGCCGCCGTGTCCGGCACCCGAAGTGTCCACGTCGAAGTCTCCAAGTCAAAGTCTCCAACTTCGCGGCTCCCCGGCTCTGCATCGTTGTATTTTATTTTTGTGTATTTACTGAACGGGCTCTTTTTAGAGCCACCAATCTCGGAAGGTTTCACTTTCCAATAAATTGCGCGCGTACTGGTACCCAAAGTAAGAGGGTGGGGTCAGAGAATCAAATTATTACGAATCATAGCTATTTCAACTGCTCAAGTTTTGGTATCTAAAAATGGAAATTCTGAAGAACTGGATTATTGGAAGAAGGTAAGATTTTACACACGAGGAACACGCCCCATTTTGAATAACGTTACATCAAGTTTTTTCTTTTAAATAGGATACCAAAAAATATAGAACAATATTTTTAAAAATAAAAAACGAATACCAATATTAAGAAAATGGTGTTGTAATGTTGCGGGGAAGCCGCCTGTAGGCTACCACTGGAAAAAAAAATTACCGACCTATCTGCAAAGGTCGAAAAAAATTAGTGACCTAACTGCAAAGATCGCCTCTAAATTTCGCTGAATAGTGGGAAGGTTTGCACCCTGTTTTTCCGATCCTGGTCGGTCTTTTTTGTTGAAACTTGGTTTAGAAGAGCGGCCTGTTGGCCTCTGATTCAACTGCAATAACAAAGTAAGCTTACAATGAACAGAAAACGAGAAATAAATACACTGCAAAACTCCTCTACATGCGGTTTAGCGCTGCGGTTTCAAGTGGTACTGCACCCTTAAGATTATTCTCCTCACCCCCACTAGCCATCTCAAAATTTTCTTCTCCCTCACTTGCAACACTAGCCTCAGTAATTACAGACTCCGTCTCTTCCCCTAACTCTTCCCTATTCACAGCCTCTCCCTCCAGGTTTACTGCTTGAGCTCCCAGTCTTGTAAGGTAAGGCGACTGTGGTTCTGAGACATGCTTGTGCGACAGTTGATGTGCCAAGTCTATAACAACTCCTAAGGGTATCTTCAGGCTGGGTCTCTTTCTCACATTCTCCGTTGATCTGGTCTCCGGCATAGGAAGAGGAATAGCTTCGCCATCCATTGGAAGCCTACAATGAGGCCAAAAAAAAAAAATATATATATATATATAATATAAGTTGACACGTTCACAAGATAAAAAAAAAGATACACAACCACACTGCCAGATTCTAGCTCTCAATGTTCTGATAAGCAGTCTCGACTGCTGTCCCTCGGTAGGTGTTGACCTATACACGTAAGTCTGGACTCTGCCACAGGCTTACGCAAGTAGTCACTCTCCTTTGATTTACTCATCCGGTAGAGTTACACCAAATGGTAAGCTCCATCCGCGATCCACCGCTGCCACCAAATGTGGGCCTTTCCTCGGCTTAACGGCAGGCACGCACCTGATGTATGCAATTGCAGACAGTCTGTTATGGATCCTCACGAATGAGGACAGAGTAGACGGCATTCACTGTTAGGATGACTTTCTTTTGTTTGGATTGCCCTGCCTGGATCAGTGTGGGCCTCGCTTCATCAGGCCCTCTCCCGCTGTGAGTCGCTGGATATCCCGGTACTGCATGGAGAGATGTCTAAAGATAAGGAGGAAGAAAAATCCAAAACAGACTACTAAAGGTCCACTCAATTTGATCAACAGTAAACCTGGCCCACATTTTTGCCAACTCTTGGAACTGCTGACCAACAATAAACAAAGTATGCATGCTGCACATTGACCATAAACTAGTGTCAGGAGTTCACGTTGGTTAGTCTGTTAAGGAAGTACTACAGGCCAAATATCCTGTGGGTTATAACAACACTACAGACCCATGTTGTTATCTTTTATCGAGTGGATGCTGTACTAATTCACTCAACTACATTAAGAACCTCAAGAACAGCAAGTCATTCTGGCCTAGATGCGCATGCATGCCTGGAAGAGAATGCACTGCTTTTCCTCGTCAATTAGTCACTCCCTCGCTAATATCACCAGCTATGTACTACTCATGTTGACCCAGACACTGACTCTCCCCCACTGGAAAAATCACTTGATTCCTCTGGATTGCCATTGGGGAAACCGATCTTCAGAAGAACACCTGGTGCAGAGCCTCCAACCGTACGGATTTATCGATAGTTTGTACTGAAACCTCATCCAAATTACTGACTACGGAAATTGCACAAAAATTACGGAGTGAGTGTTATTTAGAATAGCTCGGTCCTTCTTGTCCAGCTGGAGGGAAGTTCAAGGCTTCTTGAAAACTCCCTGTAGGAATTTTGGCAAGTTCAAAGGGAAAACATCATGCTCATTGTACGCTTTGTAATTCTCATTTTAGTGTAGCCCATGGGAGCTTCATTGATGTATCCCGGCATGTAGCAGGACCTACTCACCAGCAGAGATTTAACCCTTTCGTTCAGGATCCCGCTTTGAAGCGGGTGAAGACCGGTCGGCTTCTTCGAATTTTTAAAATAGTTACTTTATAGCTAGAACCTTCAGATTGCATACACAGGTGCCCAATGCACTGGAGAAGCATCTAAAATAGCTTTCAGCCAGGACTGCTTCTACAGTACCTCACAACAGTTGCGTTTATTTCTTCCTCGGCAAAAAAAAACATCGGTTCTCCGTCAAATTTTTTAAAAAGTTACCTTCTTCACAGCAGCTTCATTTTTATGGATCCAGTCATCTCCAGAGCTTTGTAGAAGCAGCGAAAAAATGCTTGAGCCCAGTAGCCTTCCATAACACATTGAAACAACCGCTTCTTTGCCGACCAAGACTTTGCGGTTTGACTTACTGTCTTCTCCTTTTTTTATAAAATCGCCAGTTCAACTGGGGGCCTCTCCATTACGTACAGTCTTAGGTAATGCTTATTACATCACAGTGGTGTAGGAACTGCAGCGGCTGGAGCGGCTTTGGCCGCTGCACTTCTTAGACCAGTCCTTGATTTGGTAAAGCGTCGTTGGCAGTAAAAAGCTCATCGGTATGGTAAAGAGTAGACCGCTAACGTGTGGTTTGGCGAGTATTTTTCTAGTTTGGTAGTTTCAACTTGATCTACTTATTCTTGTCGTAGCTAGACGTGGAGTAGTATTTATTTGACTCTCTGGTTGTTAGCCATGGAACTTCAACCGCAGCAACCTAAATCTTTTGATTTTCCTAAAAGAAGCTTTGGGAAAAAAGTGCCTGTAATGAGAAGCTTTCAAGCTTCATGGTTTGACAGATGGCCTTGGCTTCACTATATAGAGAGCAGGGATGTAGTGCTATGTTTCCACTGTGCTGAGGCGAAGAAGCAGAAAAAATTGAATTGGTGCAACAATGCAGATGAAGCATTTATATCCAAGGGGTTCTACAACTGGAAGGATGCCACTGTGAAGTATGTTCAACATGAATCTAGCAATTGCCACAAAGAAACAGTTCTTAAGGTGGTAACGGTGAAATCTACTGATGTAGCGGAGATACTCTCTGCTAAACTGGCAAAAGACAAAATGGAGAGACGGCAATGCTTTTTAAAAATTCTGTCAAATATAAGGTTTTTAGGGCGTCAAGGTCTACCATTAAGAGGACATGGTGATGAAGCTGATTCCAACTACATGCAGTTGATGAAGTTGAGGTCTGAGGAAGATTCGAGTCAAAGATTGGTTGAAGAAAAAAACTGATAAATATACATCTCCAGAAATTCAAAATGAGATCCTTAAGTTGATGGCACTATCTGTACTTTGTCAAGTGGTACATTCGATTCATGATGCTCCTTTTTGTTCTTTAATGATAGATGAGACAACAGACGTATCAAACAAAGAACAAGTTGTGATTTGCCTAAGATGGATTGACAAAAAATTTGAAGCCAACGAAGAGTTTTTAGGTCTTCATCAAGTGGATTCAACAACATCAGCAGTTTTATTTGCCATTGTTCGTGATGTATTGACGAGGCTGAATTTATCAATTCATAAGCTGAGAGGCCAGTGCTTTGATGGAGCATCAGCCATGTCAGGAGCTAAAAGGGGTCTTGCTGCTCTTGTACAGCAAGAGGAACCTAAAGCCATTTATACACATTGTTACGGGCATGCACTTAATTTAGCTTGTGGAGATGCGATAAAAACATGCAATCTCATAAAAAATGCCTTGGATACTTCTTATGAGCTGATTAAATTAATCAAGAAGAGTCCTCGCAGGGATGCTGCACTGCAAAAAATAAAAGAGCAATTACCAGAGGATACTATGGGTATTCGAGTTCTGTGTCCTACAAGTTATATATTAATGCTTATTGTATTATATTGTATTTTATTTTAGTGTTCTACTATATATAGGTGGACTGTACGAGCCCATGCTCTTCAGTCTATCATTTCAAATTATGAAGCTCTTCAAGGCCTTTGGGAAGAGGCAGTTACTTTTGTTAAAGATACAGAAATGAAAGCCCGGATTACGGGTGTGGCTGCTGTCATGGCATCATTTGAATACTTCTTTGCTATTTCACTTGCTGAATTGCTACTCAGACATAGCGACAATTTGAGTAAAACTCTTCAATCCTCAAGTGTTTCAGCTGCTGAAGGCCAGAAGATTGCTGAAATGACAGTTGTTACACTGGAATCAATTCGATGTGATGAACATTTTTGTCTTTTTGGGGATTTGTTAAAGAAGAGAGCAGCTGAATTGGACATTGATGATCCCAAACTACCTAGAAGAAGAAAACAACCAAAGAGATATGATGAGAATTCTAGTACAAGTAGTTTTCCATCTACAGTAGAAGAGTACTACAAACGAAATTATTTTGAAGCTCTTGATGAGCTTGTCAAGGGTATAAGAAATCGTTTTTCGATCAACCAGGTTATAGAGTATATTTAAACCTGGAAAAACTTCTCATTAAAGCTGCCAGGAAGTGTGAGTATGAAGAAGAATTTAAGTTTGTTACTGACTTCTACCAGGATGATTTTGATTGTCAAACATTAAAGTTACAGTTACATACAATGTCTAGCAATTTTTCTTCTGAGGGTAATATTGACCTACAATATATTATAAGCTACTTCAAAGGTCTGTCTGATCCTCAAAAAGATTTAATGTCTCAAGTATGTAAGCTGCTTTCTTTAATACTTGTCATGCCTGCAACAAATGCAGTGAGTGAACGATCATTCAGTTGTCTGCGTCGTTTGAAGTCGTTTGAAGTCGTATCTGAGAGCTACTACAGATTAAACAATGTTTGTGTGCTTCATGTACACAAAACTATAACGGATCAACTTTCTTTAGTTGAAATGGCAAATGAATTGGTAGCTGGCTCAAGTCACAGAGAGTGTCAATTTGGAAATTTCCGTGAAACTGATTTATGAACACACAGAATTTTTATTGTAACTTTATTTTGTGGTTAATATTCAGCTATTTTCTTTTTAATAATCAAGGGATGGGGTTGTGGGTGTGGTTTAATGGCCTCTCCACTTTTGAAGTGCTTCCTACACCTCTGTTTATAGTGAATTGTTGCCTTCAAAAAAATACATATGATTTTTGTATACAGTACATTCATAATACTTACTGAAACTGAAGGTGATTTAGCCTGGCTGTGCTGGCCGTCCCCTGAAGCTGCTACTGGAGGGCTGGTGGAGCATGAAGGCATTACTGAGTGTCTAACTCCCATTACAGATAGTGTCTTAGCTACAGTACCAATTACTTCGTCCTTCAGTATTTTTGTACCTTCCTAATAATCTAAAGCATGCTCTGCAAATGAATCCATCATTTACTCCTGTGCTTTCATCACACCGTAATTCAATAAAAATGCTCTGTAGCGTTTGCATTACACCTTGAGTAGCACTACTGAGGAGTTGTCTTCTGTGCTTTTTCTCCACGGGGCAGTCTACATCTTTTCGAGCAACACCTGCAGCACTGCACAGCTATAGCTAGCAGACTACTACGTCGAACCCTCGCATCAATAATTCACGCTAAATGTCCAACATACCCACGCTTCATTATTAAACCACGCCCACTCCATAAGCTATACACGTGAAGTACTTATCCCAGAATCTGGGGGAACAGAACTAGATTGGGTTAAGGGTGGCCGCACACCGCCCACGCATTCAGTTGCTATGTGTTCTAACTACAGATCCTCTCCTTGCAAGACTATTCTACCTATCTACAAACTGCAAGTACCTCCCGAAGATACTACTCTCCAACTATGAAGCGGAAGCGGCGAAGTTTTCATGGCCCCGAGTTACAATTTTGAAGCAGTTTTCTGGAGCTATGCGGGGAGCTGAAGCCCCGCAATTTGGCACGCTACCAGCTAAGACTCTACTCTACTGCAACACAACGAGTTTTTCTTCTTTTCGACTTTACTTTACTATTTATTCGAATTTTTTTCATGTTATAAGATATTGAAAAATTCAAATTGTGGTGCACTTCATTTTTTTGTATTCTACCCGTGTGCAAAAAAATATTGTCTTTCTCATTATTAGATTCCAAGAAAAACTCGTTCAAAATTTAGAGTTTCTATTCCACTCGCAAATTCAGTTGAAACAGCCCCTCCCCCATTTATCGTGAGATTTCTACGCGAGCAATAATATTTTAATTACTGTGCACACAAACGGGTCCAAAAGGAGCCCGCTTGCAGCCACACAAAACAAACAAGAAAAGAGATTGGCAGTTCTGCTGTAATGAGAGTTTGCAACGGCGTGGTGTTTCCCTGAGTCTGCGTCTGTACTGGTGTGGACCTGGCCCTGGCGCAGTCTGCCATTAAAGCTTCCTGGAGCCCATTATGGGGAGTCATGGACAACCAATGTATGGTATTGGAACCTGCAGCTGAAGATAACTACAAAAGGTTGGTAAATATAATACACTAGAGATTATAATGCAACTTTCCTGTTTGGAATGAGTAATTTAGCCACTGTGAAATACAGTGTTTCCCATTCCCGCCACTTGGAGGCATTACTCATGGGAACTAGAAATTCTTGAAAGTTGGCTGGAACACTATACTGTAAAGAGACTAAGTTTAGTTAGAGCTAATGCATGGTTTAAAACTTACTAATAAAGGTCAAGCATAAATGCTAGGGCAGACTCAGCATTGCTTGCTGCAACTTCTCCCGAAGTACTTGACTCCTCACACCTTTAGTCTTTAGACTTTTGAGGAAGCCCTCCTTGTCAGTGCTGTCTCTGACATGCTTCAAGTCTGTGAGTGTGATGCCTAGTGTGTCCAGCCTAGTAGCTTGTGCTGCTGTTATGCACTTGCCCAATCCCTTGGTAAGCACCATCTTACGAGTGTGAGCCCTCTTCTGCTGTACCCACTGTCTTAGCTGCATACTGGGATGGCGAATGTCCAATTGAGAAAGACAGCTAATAAGGGATGGGTGGGTCAGCACTTCCTCTAAGCCAAGGACATCTGGGAGGGCTCTATGTGCTCCTATATTTTTATTACTTATGTATTTGCACAAGGTAACTAGAATTTTTAATGGTACCTTCAAAATCCTTTCCTAAAATTTTATTGTACAGCTTGCCCACTGCCAAAGAATGTCCCTTCAGAAGCTCATGTCCATCCTTCTTCATCTACAATACAGGTAATATTATGTAACTCTGTTATAGTGAGTAGCTATTAATTCTTTACCACACGTAAAAGAGGTAGTGGGTCACTAAAGTGAATGTTGTCTGTTTCAAAGATGGACAAAGAGATGTCTCGTCTTTCAGCCTCCGAAAATAGAATCGGGAAATCGTAGCTGAAGCCATTATGAGCAACTAACACTAAATTGTATAGAAATTTAATAAATGTAATCTACAAAGAGTTAATGGCTGTACCAGGGAAGTGGGTGATACTTGTGGCATCGCTGACCTCGGCTGTCACTGTACTTATCCACTGCAAAAACTGTGGCAGTACTGCTGAGAGTGGCTGCTCATTTCTGAGCATGGTCTGAGAAATGCCAGTCAGTCTAGTTACTATTTTAAACAAATAAGAATGTGATACTAGTATTGATTTAAATTTTATTTTCTTACCAGGTGCAGAAATGTGTCGGGTGGTTCGAACCAAACTCGAAAATGATGGTTGCTTCAGAGGAACTGGACATGCAACAACATTTGCTGCTAAGTCCGTGATGTGGTCGCTGTAGATGCTCAACCCAGTTGCTTCACAATCATAGAAGATCAGAAGAGGATGATGATCGTCACATCCACTGTCAATTCTAACATCATCATCATCCTCTTCCAATTCTAGATGTTCCGTTTCTGGGCTGGCCTCTACAGGGCCTTCCTCTGTACATTGGAGCTCCGTTGAAGTGGACTCTCCAAGGCCATCACCAGCATACTCACCGGCACTACATCCAGCTGTTCGTAGCCGTTCCATGAAAGCCTTCTCCTCCTCATATCGCTTCTTCTTGGCTTTCTTCTGTAAGTTCCTGGTTTCAAAATGGTGATTACAGTAAAAAAAAAAAAAAAAACTTTATAGCAGTGACCACAAATTTATTGTGAAATAACTATGCTAACCGTTTGTGGAGGTATTCTTTTGTTGACTTTTGGTGCCATTTTTTGAGCCACTCTCGCTGCTCCTTTAAAATGGAAGAGACGGCATTGATGGGTATGTCCACTCCCATTTGCAAGAAGCAGAGAGCCTTCCAAATTGGTCCAAGATTCTGTTATTGTAATAAAAAAAATGTTGTGGTTGTGTATTTTATTATTAGTAGTAGTAATAGTAGTAGTAGTAGTATTGTTTATTATTAGTATTATTATCATTGTAGTTGTTATTGTTATTAATGTGTTTTTGGTTTGTTTGTGTGTTTGTTTATTTTTAGCTAACCTTATGGCATACTGCCATGTTGGTCTTGCACACATAGTGAGTATGTGACAAGTCAGTCCTCTTGTCACGGTAGACAAGTGCCAGACCATGGAAACCTTCAACAGTGTTGGTCGTCAGTCTCCCATGATCTGACACGTAGTCTTGGGGATACAAGGACATCTCCTGCAATAGGCTGGAAAACCCTGCCACTTGAGACTTGCAGGTAAAATGGTGCTGGGAAGTGTAGGGGCTTCCATCAGGATTCACCTAGTATTTGCATTAATGATATTTTTACATGTGTATGTTTTGTTTTTACTTTAGGATGGTAACACCAGGATGATGTATGCTGGTCATGGCAGTAATGAGCCAGAAAATTTTGGATGCCTTCAGTGAAGGCTTCCAAGGGGTTATCTGCCTCCTGGATTTTGTCTGAAGCAATCAGATTACCCAAAGCAGTCTTGCAGGAGTTCAATGTAGAGTCCGACATCCTTTTGCACCTAAAGTGATCTGCCTTGCACTACATACCATTGGATACAAAGTAAAAATAATATTAATTTATTTTTATTTTTAATATTATACCTCACACTTGTACTTCTTTATTTTTTCCAGGGCCTTGTGCATGTTCTTTGCACTGTGATTACTGCAGTAAGTAATCATTCCTTCCGGATAGTACTTACAGAAGATAGCATTGGTTGCAGAGTCCTTGTCACAGACAAGCTCCTTCACAGAAAACCCCGCCTTCTTTGCCTTGCCAAGAAGTTCGTCCAGCATATCTGGTTCTGCACCGGCTGACGTACCAGTCCAGTTGTGCCCTGGACCACGCTTGGTTCTGTGAGTGTACCAAGCTATCTTCCCAGTGGAATAGTCATGGAGTGTGGCGGAGGAGTTATTGGAGTAGTGGCCCCGAGTCAGGTAAAACCCATCAAAAGAAGCGATCCATCCCTTATCATCACCTCGCTCCATTACTTCCTTCCTTACCTGACCACAAGACCACTCAGCCAAGCCAGAGACAAACTCCTCCAGCCTCTTCACAATCCTATTCCACTGGGTACTAGAACAGGCTGGGAAGCCAAGCAAGCCTCCTACACGCTCATAGTCGGCATGCAAGTTACCCGTCATCAAAAATGATAACACTGGGTAGTGCTGCTGCCATGAACATGAGGAGTCACGAATCCTCATATGCTGGGGACATTCCAGGTGAATGCAGTTTGACGACACAGTGTCAGAGATTCTGTCCACTGGAAATCCAACCTGGTTGGCGGCAGTGACCAATTTGTCAACTATCTCGGCAGATTCCTGTAGAGAGGTTAGTTTAGTTCACCTTATTTTTCCTATTGTGTCAGGTGTTGTTTTTTTTTGTTGTTATTTTCCTACTAAATTTACTCATCTGTTCAAAGTATGGAAATCTGGCATTTTTCATATTATTATTATTGTTGTTGTTAATTACTATAATCATTTTATTGATAGTAGTTTATTATTGTTGTTATTTATTATTATTTTATTATTATTATTATTACTATTGTAGACTGACCAGTGAAGAAGGTGGGTCTGGTATACCAGAACTGACCAGTGAGGAGTCTGGAACTTCACCAGTGGCACTAATGCAGTGAACAAAGTCCTGTACATTATGTATGTGTGTATAATACTTTATTTATTTATTTATTTATTTATTATTCTGACAAACCATAATATGTGGATCACCAGGGCTGCTGTCAGTGACGCCATCAGGATGGCCAGGAACAAAGTCACCCAGGTATTCCGGACTGGTAGAAACATAATCCTAAACATTTCCCCCTCCATAATTCTATATTTTTTTATTAATTTATTTTTTTGACAAACCATGTGCGGATTGTCTTGGGTGATTGATTCCTGAACATCATCAAGAAAATTCTAAAAAAATATTATTACTTCATTGTTCTTTTTTCCATTTGTTATTATTATATACAAACCAAGTGTGGATCAGCAGGACTGCCAGTGTCAGAATCCAGAAGATGTTCAGGACTGCCAAGGATGGAATCCTTATATATTCCATTTGCTGTTCATTTATGAGTTAATAACTTATGTTATGGCTTTGCTACAAGTTAATAACTTATGTTATGGCTTTGCTACAAGCTCTACTACCTTGAATTTTACCTAATATATCATGGCTAGAGGTATTCCTGCTCCATTTGCTGTTCATTTATGAGTGGCTACTCAGTGTCACTCTAAGGCATTTTCAATGGCATAGATGTTATAGTTAGCAACTAATGAGCATTTCCACAATTATATATTATTTACAAGTTGATGATTGGCTACTTAGCTTCCTGGAATATTTGATAACACTAACACACACACAACAATAAAAATATCCCCCTGGAATTTCATGCTTGTGCAGTTCATGAGAATTTCATGCTTCAGGGCCTGTGCAGTTCATGAATGGTTAAAATTTCCTGACTTACAGGATAGGGCATACTGCCTTGGTCTTCTTAAAGTTGCAGATAGGGCTAGACAACCTATGTTGTGCTTAGGGAAATTATATATATATGTTATAGTTAGCAACTAATGAGCATTTCCACAATTATATATTATTTACAAGTTGATGATTGGCTACTTAGCTTCCTGGAATATTTGATAACACTAACACACACACAACAATAAAAATATCCCCCTGGAATTTCATGCTTCAGGGCCTGTGCAGTTCATGAGAATTTCATGCTTCAGGGCCTGTGCAGTTCATGAATGGTTAAAATTTCCTGACTTACAGGATAGGGCATACTGCCTTGGTCTTCTTAAAGTTGCAGATAGGGCTAGACACCCTATGTTGTGCTTAGGGAAATTCTAGTTTCCTGTGTCATTTTCAATCAAATGGATTCAGTTGCCACATTTTTGCCAGTTCATGCATGTGACAAAACATTATTATACCCTAAAATTATATCTTCAATTTTTGGACTACCAATAATTTTAGCTATATTGTTTATTAATCTATTCGATAATCCAGTAAATATTCAAAAATTTAAATAGGGTGTAATTCGAAAAATTATATAATAAAATGCATAAATGTTGCTGGGCTTTCTTGTTTGGTCAACAAAAAGAAATTTAGTTTGTCATCATTTTAGTGAATATACTGAAATATTTTTATGTCTAGCTATAGTAATCAAGACTTTATATTTAATATTTATGCACATAAATTCTACATGTGTCAGGATATAATGTTTGACATGATATTTAATTAAAAAATGTGCATCAAAGAGAGTAACAATAACTGAAATAAACATTTTAATGAGTAGTATATACTAACGACAAATCTGCATTTACAAAACAACTGTATCACAAGCAAGTGATGACGATGCACTACTTTGATAGGGTGGCTCTCTTGGAAGTGATCCATCAGTACATAATGAAATATCATAATGATTATTGTTGACATGACAAAGTTCAAAATGATTGATGTCAACTTGAGTATTTAGTTGGCAGTCAGTGGGGAATGACAGGTCTGGTTTTTGGCTTAAAAACATCTTTGCCCAGTAATAATTGCTATATCCTTTGTCCAGAATGACAAAAACAGGCTTATTAAAGTACATTGACAAAGCAAAAATTTCAACATGAGTTCCCCAAACACAATTATTTTTTCATTTTGTTTGTGTGGCTTTTTACAGTTGAAGGAAAACAGTATGGCTTGAAGTAACTGTTATTCATTTCAACAAACTTCACTAGAACTGATCGTACTTGAATATGATTGGCTTCGGTTCCAAAAAGAATGAAGGATATGCTTCTAAACAAGCAGTTTCCATCACCTTTAATGGAATGTCTTTGTCGGCACTGATTACTTAAATAGTGGTCCAGCACGTTTAATGATTCCTGTATGAATAAATTTCCTTATTTCAGAACACAAATGGAATAATAATAAAGATATTTACTTGTGTAGCTCCAGTGCACTTCCTTTTGGCACATTTTCGCTTCTTCTTCCCAGGGCCACCAAACTTCTTCATGTCTTTGCAATATACACATGATCCACAATCATTTGTCATACATCCCTTACATTTCCTGCAATTTTTTCCTACAATACCAACAAGATCATACAATATGAATTGAAAAACATTTAAATATTATAGTATTACGTTTTATACATCTACTTGGATTATAATTCAATTCCTTCGAATCTTGGCAGATAGATTTTTTTGATATTTCATTCTAAATAGCATAACAGAGAAATTTATAAGACACAATAATCTTCACTAACAATACCACCCTTGCAAGATTACTTTTAAGAAAGTTGTCATTATAACTAACAAATAGCATGCTCCACAAGTCATATTAGAGATTTCGAAATTAAAAATCAAAATCTGGTGCTGGAAAGGCCTTGGTTTGGTTCACTTCATCTATGCAAATCTGCAACATGACTCAGGTAATTTAATGTATTTGGAATATCACAAAATATCATCAGCATGTTGTTGCTATTTTTATTGACCCTCAATATGCATGCACATGTGGGTTAAATTAATTGCAGATATTTTTTATCTGGTTTAACACACTATTAAATATTAATGTATTTGAGAAATATACCTGAAGTTTACAGCTACAGCTAAGTAATTCTTACCTCCTCCCCCAATGTGGTTTCCTGATCAGCTCTGTCTTCACTATCTGACTTCTTTTGTATAAAAATTAATAAATATCATGTAGCTGCAAATGGTTTGCATTTATTATCTTACTTCTGAGCCACTTTCTCCCCCTAGCTTTTGTTGTTTATTCGTAGAGGGCTAACATGAATGCAATTTAAAATAGGAATATGCTTGTTTATAAATAAAGACAGAATAAAGTGCAAGCTGAGATATGCAAATATAAATAAATAAATAAATAAATAAATAAATAAATAAGCATGTTACTTAGTTGATTGAATAGTTGTGAATCCATACTAAAGTAACATACATTCTTACTTTTGAGTCACTTCCTTTATCAGATCTTCTTCGTTTCCTGCTGGAATACAGAACTCTTTTAACCTAAGTATGGGACAGATAAATCATATATATTGTAATGCAAAAGAGGCTTCATATCACTAACCATTTCTTCACTTATGCCAAACCTATTCTTTAGTAAATATTTTAGGCCAAGGGGATACAGAACATCCAATGTGTAAGAATAGAGCTGAACAACATTAACAACAACATCCAAAATAATATAATGATTTCAAAGATGCTAGCTATACTATTGTAATACCTTCATATCATGGACACAAAACTGTGGGATTAAAAATGCTAGAATAGCTTCATATTGATCTGATGTCAAGCAAGATATACAATTGCTTGCACTTCTGAGTGTATCTAAAACCAGCAGACAAGAGTTAATATGAACAAAATACAAAATAGAGCTGCACTTACTTTGACTTTTTGCTGACAAATTGAAATGACCAGAGGAAGTTTTTCTAGAAATTATTTTTAGTTGCGGCAAAATCATTTCGAACTGACAAACTATTTCCTTTGGCTCTATTTTCTGTAAAATATTGACCCAATCCTCTGCATTATTGGTCCCTTTGTTTTTATCTTCAGTAAGTAATGATGTGATATCTCCTACATACATAAATAAAATTGTCATGAATAACTACTAAAACACCACAATATGGAAAACTTGCTATTAGGGACATTTTCAGAAGGCTGTGGAAACAAATGTAAGACATTAGTCTTTGCCTACAACAATTGGGAGAGGAGCACAAGTACCATATACCATTGTTAGTAATTTAAAAATAGATCACTAACAGGTAGAGAATTTTCGCTGAATACTTCAGAATTGCCTCTAGATACTTCGTGATTCTTTCCAGACAAATCTATAGCATTCTATAGAAGATATTATGCCACAATAATGTGAATTATTTAGTAATTACTTTCATTTTTACCATAGAACTGCATGGTGTATGTGGGTCACACTCAAAACCTTCCGTATCTGAACCATGTGAGCCAGATAAATGTGTATAACTCTCAGAAGACTAAGTGAAAAAAAGACAACATCAATTATTCCAGTAGAACATGTAATCTTTTATACCATAGGAGTGCAAGGTGTTTCTGCTACTCTTTCAAAACCATCTACATCTGAAAACTGAGAGTCTGAACTTTCACAAGAAGGAGGCTAAAAATGAAATAAACACACTAAATTACATATAACTTTAATAAAATTGCTTCTGTTTGTGTATACCATGGGACTCATGGTTCTTTCTCTTGATAATGACATTTTGTCCTGCAAGCTTTTAGAGTCCAAAGAAGAACTCTCAGAAGATAACTGCAAATAAAAATACCATAAAGGTAATAGATAAACCATAACTTAATAAATTATTATAGTTTACCTCATTTGGGATTATGTATTTCTTAAGATGAACTCCATTCACTCGGGAAATGAACTTAGTGGAATCATTTACATCTTGTAAACGATACAAGCCCCTACCAAGATTTGCTACAATGATATAAGGTCCTACCCATTTATGGTCAAGTTTTCCTCCTTTCCTTTTTTTTTCTTAAAAAATCTTTCTTTAGGACATAGCCTCCAACTTGATATACTTCCGGATTTGAATGCTTCCTGTTGTACACCTCCTTTTGCTTTAACTGTGCATTCAATATGTTTGTCTTGGCATGGTTCAATACTTCAGTGGTTTTTGCAAAATGAGAATATATTTGATCTGTATAATTCAGCTTATAAATAGTAAAAGCATGATAACAAATATCTAAAAACTTACCTTGTGACACTCCTCCTACTTCAGAATGTATTGATGCTGTGCCAGACTGTAAATCAATTGGCAAAACTGGCTTTCTGGCAAACATCAATTCAAATGGAGAATATTTTGTGGATTCCTGTTTAGATGTGTTGTATGCAAAAATGCAGGTGTCAAGATAATCCTCCCATGTGTCCTTTTTGTCATTGATAAACTTTACTAGCATATTTTGTAAAGTTCGATTAAAACGTTCTACTAAGCCATTTGCCTAAATAATAATCAATTCTTGTTTTAAGTAGCTATTAGAGAAAATAAAATGAGATACCTGAGGGTGGTAAGGAGTTGTAAGACGATACTCTATTTTAAGTAGCCTCATCAACTGTCGGTTCAACATGTTGTTAAATTCCGTGCCTTGATCTGAGGTTACAACTCGACTTATTCCCATCTTCATAAATAGCTGAAGGAATCCACCATCAAATCATAATATACATATATATTTAATTTTTTAATCTGTACACAACAAACCTTGAACAAAGCAGCTCCTACATTCACAGCATACTTATTAGGCATTGGCACAGCTTCTACAAACTTTGTGAAATAGTCCGTAATGGTAAGAATATAGTTATTTCCCTGATGAGAACTGGGGGATATAGGACCAATGAAGTCAATCCCGATGTGGTACCAAGGTGAAACTACAGGAATTGGGTTGAGCTCAGGAGCGGATATACTTAGTTTTGTCTGGCTTCTCTGACATGCATCACACTTGCTTATCTAAAATAATAAAGTGAAAAAAATACAAAAACAATTAGTTTACATTGTAATTCTACTCTACTGCACTGGTCATGTGGTTAATATAAATTGAAGTAAAGAGTTAGTTTGGTAATGCAAATATTAGCTGTCAATGTATCTATAAATTAAAAATCTATCAACAATGTTTATCTGATGTTCAATGAATACACATTATAATAGAACTTACAAATCCCTTCACATCTTTATTTATTCCTTGCCACATAAACCTGTCACTAATTCTGGCTACGGTCTTCTTGGTGCCTAAATGACCAGAAGTTGGATCTGAATGACACGATTTCACAATTCTGGACCTCTCATCCAGATCAGTTACATAGCGGACCTAACAAAGTTTATATAACCATTTACACGTAATTCATATAGCCAAATGAATTTTTTAAAAAGAGGTAAGTATGTTCTTTAATTACATGGAAGTCTAAACTCAGTTTAATCATATTAATAATAATAATGTGCGGGCTTAACGCAACCTCAACGAACATTCAGTACGCTTGCACTTTATTTCTGTAAAGCCTCGCTGACCGCTCGCGGCCAGTCACGGTTTATGCCCATGACTACAGTTGTTATAAGTATTGTATTCTTTCATTTTAGTTTTCAGTTATAGTTCCTATAGTTTTGAAGTTATCAAACCAGTGAAGTTGTAGTTACCCACCCACCCTAGCTATCTGATTATTCGGACCTAAGCTAAGACCGAGTCCTCCACTCGGTACTCCCAACGTCCACGAAAGTTACTGCCACAAGGTCGCCATCCCGACAGCGAGCCTTGTACCGGGCAGACGACAAGGGCAGCAAAGTCCTCCACTTTCGATCCCCTCACTGGCTACACAGCTAGGCCCGAACTTACAACTCGGGCTGCCCTTCCGAACTGCTGTAGTCGGTGAGGGGATCGAAAGTGGAGGACTTTGCTGCCCTCGAGCGAGATCAAATAATAATAATAATAATAATAATATTATTATTATTATTATTATTATTATTACTATTATTATTATTATTAATAGCTATCATCATCATCATCATCATCATCCTCATTATCATCATCATGGCTATAGAATTTTGTTTTGACTTAAAATCATGGTGGTCCTTAAAAGCACCTTCCTTCACACTTGTCATTATATTTTTCACTCACTCTTGTTCCATCTTTTCTAATAAAGAAAACTTCTCCATTCTTGTTGAGCTAAAGAGATTTGGATTTTCTTCTGATAATTCTTTTCTGGTTATGTGAAGCACCTATTCAAAATAATATATGTTGTAATAGTAGCTATCCCGCAATTGCCACTAGCCATCTAGATTTATTTAAACTCGCCTGCAGGATAAAATCCATTTCTTATATACTCCAGCGCCTCTTTAATGAGCACCACTTCCCTATCACCTCCTGGAGCGGTCGCCTCTTCCGCTGGCAGATTATTATCAGAAGCCATGATTTACCACGGACATGAGGTGCGGAGGATAATTAGTGCGCACTGAGGTTGGGGGAGACTAGAAATGGCAAGGGCGGACCAGTTTTGGCGGCAACATACAGTCCGGCCGGACTGCGGGTAAGGGGGGACCAGATTTTTCGTGACAGTACCAGACCCTTTCCTTCCCGCGTGCGGGTGTTAGGTAAAGGGTCTGGTTGGAGACTAGATAGTCCCATACACAATCAATTTATACATGGCTAAGTAAACGTGTTTCTGTTCAAGAAATCAAAGTGCCTTCATTGGATGAATTATTTTAGAATTGCTGCTTTGTTGCTTGTTTACAATTGATAAAGTCAATATGCTTTTTATTAAATAGCTCTACAATTTTTTATCAAAACGAAAATATTTCAAACAACGCCAATTATTAAGTTGACTTAAAAAGGCGAGGCCATAACACGCGGAAGCTTCTTAGACCCACGTTAATCTCATTGGTAGCGTTTTCCACAGGTTAAGGTTATTTGTATTCACTTTGACTACTTTTTATTTGTGTCAGTGATTATGGGCGGTAAGTTTTTCTCAATTGTACTGTGGACGTCTGCGGTATCGGTTGGTCAGCTACATTATTCAGACGAATGGCGCAAAATAAGGGTAATATATGGAGATGTCCTACCTAAGAGAATTATAGTAGGAATTTGTGGATCAGTAAAACTTTATTGTGGTAGTTCTGCACCGGTGGTCTGGAGATTTCCAGATCACTTCACAGTTTCTCGACAAAATTCTGTCCTTCGCCACATACAACGTTCCAGTAGTATTGTTTTAAAAAAATTGAGTACTTCGGACTCGGGGCACTACTGCTGCGTTGGAAACTACGTTGATGGTACAGCTTTCTACAACTGTGCTGTGGTCAAGGTTGTCAAGATGCTTACTCCAGGCGTAATTGTGCCATCGTGGGTAGATGTTTCCAATGGAAAATCGGTTAGACTTAACTGTGGAAGTATTAAACCAGTTAAATGGATTGGTATTCATACCTTTTTTAAAAGTAGATCTACTGAAGACAATTATCTGATTTTTAATAAAATTGAAAAAGGTAAAAGTGGCCAATACTTGTGTATAGGAATTAATCAAAATAAGAACGTGTTTCACAAAACTGTAAGGATAATTGTTGATGGATCAGTGATAATGGTTCCTGGAAATCTCTCAGAGTATTTTCAACATTTAGGTTTAAGGAGAGAATAATGAAATATCACAGCTTCAGGATTATTTAATGCATTCTTTCCATTTCATTGTACTGTATAATATTCTGAGATATTTCACATTAGTGGTATACAATTTTATAAATGTGTTGTAAAAGAATTTAGGCTTGCTAAATGTCTTAATTTTATGAATGTGCTGGTTCAATTAATTTATTATGACTTCATTCTCTTACTTAGTGTAGTTGTAGTGTCAAATGCATTCTTGGCTCCATTATTTCTCCTATTTATCTGGGTTGCTTACAAGCTCACAAGCTAGAGTTAAAAATTAATAGCATAATCTGATTTATTTTATGGTCTTTATTAAAACAAAAGAACAGTGGCCAGATTTCCAGTGAAATTAATTCACTCTTTCCTAGTTGCTCTAGTAGCTCAACCACTGGAGGAATAGAGTCACCAAGACGTTGTCATGAGAGCTAACAGATTGATTACATGCCTGAGCTCTTCTCCTGCAGACGTCTCAGGACATCATTCTAAGTCAAGTTAAAAAAAAGTAAATTATGCCACATTGAGAAGGAGAAAGAATGCTGCAAAACTCTTGTTTTAATTGAGTATCCAGGGGATCTTCCACCAGAAGTGTAGGCACTTCATGACTACAAAAAATTGCTGGAAATGATTTTTCGTTTCATTTTTAATGATTACAAAGAGATTGCTGGAAATGATTTTTCGTTTGTGCCCTGTATGAACAGGAAAGTTCGCCTTCCCAATGGGCAAACAAATTTTGATGGTAATGGAATTAGAAGAGTCCTATGTCAGGCTGACAAAGTCTTTAATACATTTTTTTAAATTCAACAGATTTTTCCTCGACGTTTACGTACGCCTCGCTGTGCCCGATTTTCCCGTAGACGGTCACATGCACACACACAAGCTGTATATATATAAAACTGTATCGTATGGGCTTACTTTATTACAATTCTGGTAGTTAAATTACTGGCTGCCTTCTGTATGCTAATGTGAATCTTTTTAGCTAAAAAATACATTTTTTAAAATTCAACAGATTTTTCCCAGACGTTTACGTACGCCACGCTGTGCCCGATTTTCCCGTAGACGGTCACATGCAGAACACATATAGCTATATATATATATATATACAAACTGCATCGTATGGGCTTATTTTATTACAATTCTGGTAGTTAAATTACTGGCTGCCTTCTGTATGCTAATGCGAATCTTTTTAGCTAAAAAATACATTGTAAAACACATATTGCCTTGTATAAATAAATTAATAATCGCTGTGAGCAGAACAATTCAACTGAAATACTAGTAACAGAAAATGAACTGAGTTATTTCTTAACTTACTCGAAATGTACAACATTAGTTGAATTGTAAGTTTTGGAATTACAATTAACCATTTATGGGACTAGAGGCAAAATATAGTACCTATACCTGCCAGTCAAAACACCTGGCGACCATTAGCAACAATATCTAAGCCCCAAATATGTAAACATTTCAGAACAGTCTAAATGCATTTAGTAACTGCATAATATAATGACAAGTGTATTATTTTACATAGAGAATATTCTATCCACCTAGGGACCACATTGAGTAAGTTTATTATTGCCTGATTATAATACACTATGGTCACTTATATAAACAAAGCACTATACTACATTCATTCAACAAGTTCAGAACTATAGACCCTCATATGTGTAAAACGATAAAAATACTCCCTTTTCATTTGTTTATCAGCCAGTAAGTTGGTTAATCAATAGTGACAATTTAAGAATTGACGCACACCGCCTATGTAATTTTTTGTTGATGGTTGCTATGCACGATTACTACTATTGTATACTTACAGGGACTTCTCCGCTACAACACAAAGACAAAGTACCTGCCGAAGGAGCCGCTCACTAATTTTAGAGCGAATCTGGAGGAAATATCAGGGCCTGGTTATAAAACTTTGTAGCACTTTTTTGGAGATGTGCGGTAAGTTGGAGCTCCGCAATTTGGTGCACTACTAGCCAAGCCGATACTCTACATCAAGACAACGAGTTCTTATCCATTTCAATATTACTTTATGATATACTCCCAATTTTTCTATTTATAAGATATTGAAAAATTCTCGTTGTGGTGCAGTTCATTTTTTTTGGTTTACCCGTACGTAAAATTTTTGTGTCGTTCTCATTATTAGATTCCAAGAATAACTCATACAAAATTTGGAACTTTAATTCCACCCGCAATTCTTAAGAAATAGCCCCACCCCCATATCTCGTACTACGAATACGCGAGCAATTTTTTTTCAATTAGTTTGTAGTGGTTCTAAAAAAAGCCCGCCTATATTAAGAGTAAACAAACATCAATACAACAATGACAAGAGAGTCAGAAGAGAGAGCAGTTTATTGGAGATAGCCATAGGTGAAGGTATTAGATCTGCGCAGCTTAGGAAGTCTTCGCTCCGCAGAAGTCGAGCCTGGTAATATCCATCCGCTTGAGCTCAGGTGCGCAGAGTCCAGAGAACAGCTACTGGTGGAGAGGCAGCCTGGTGCACCTTGCTGCGTGAGCTCAGACGACGTATGGAGAGTTGCTGTAAACGAATATGAGACAACAAGAAGCTAAACTAAAACACCACAACTTCGCAAAGTAATATACTCTGCTAGTATTGCGCGATTGTTTCTGCTCGCGTATTATCGAATGGTGGGGTGTTGGCGGGGAATAAATTAATGCCCGGATCTACAGGCGTTCCTATGTGCGGCCACTAAACCAATCCAATAGAAAGAGTCAGTAAGAATACAATAGCTATAGTTTCGTCTGTGCATCTGTATAGTTTATTATTTTCTTATTTTTCTTTCAATGTATTTTAATCTTTTCTCTCTTTTTTACTTTCTTATTTTTTCTTTCTCTTTCCACTTGAATTCTTTCTCTTTATTCTTTCTCTTTTTATCTTTCATTTCTTATATTTTCCTCATTTTTTCCTCCCCCTTCATTATTTTTTCTCTTTTCTGCATCTCTTTATCCCACTTTTATGCACTTTTTACCCCCTTTTTCATTATCTTCTTTGGCTAATTATTACATATTACTGCTAACATTGTTTTCATATTATATTAGCTAACTAGTGCTGAGGGTTTTGCACTTTAGTGCTCTAGTTACAATATTTTTTTTGACGTATTGCAAAGTAAAAATGCAGTAGCACAAGTTATCTTACTCAGTTATCATTCTCTACCATTGGTTAAGGTTACATAAGTTTCCCTCTCCTACTCTTTTTTTTCTTAACTATCTGAGCTATTCTTCCACCCACCTCTCTTGAGTCATGGAGCCCCCTTTTACTTTGTTTATCTCTCCTGCTTCTGAATTTCTTTTCTGAGAAACTTGTCTTTTATTTCATACTTTAGCCTTTCCTTTGAAAACTAACCCCTGCCTTTACTCGTCGATTCCACCCGCTTTTTAGTTATAATTAATCGTGCTCGCCTTTTTGCTTTCTCTTCTCTTCCATTTTAAACCTACACCCCTTACCTCGCCGATTCCATCTGCTATTCAGTTACAATTAATCACCTTTTACCTTCGCTTCCATTTTAAACCTACACCCCATACCTCGTCGATTCTATCTGCTATTCAGTTACAATTAATCACCTTTTACCTTCTCTTCCGTACTTTCGCCTTCCTTTTTGAAACCTACGCCGCCTTCCATCACCAATTGTACCAGCTTTTTAGAAGTAACCAGCACGTTCAACTGATTGTGATGATACTTTACCTACCATAAATGAATGATGCTTTACCGAACCATACAAAGCTCATGAATCATTCATAAATACACACACCGTCGTCGTTGTTACTGACACGCAAGCGTATTATTTATATAATATACAGTGCTTCCAGCTTAAAGAGCAAACAATTAGAAAATCCATGCTTTCATTAATTTTGGTACACAAAATTTCACTTACAGTTTAACTATCACTGACAATGCAAGTTAATGCTGTTAAATTAGCAGTAAGTTCTTCAGGAACTGCATACCAGACTTCTTCCGAGACTCCAATACATTTATCGCCATTTTATTTATCGTCACTATTTTGTTCGTAGTCGTCACGGAATCGTCATTCAATTAGCGCTCGCTACGAATTTGTCGTTATGACGCGCGAATTGAGGTATTTTCCCAATTTAACGTTTGCTGCTTGTAGGTACTTTCCCTTACTGGACGATTGTCATGTGCTTTATTATGGCTTCTTCAACTTCGGGAACTCCGCTAAGTGCTAACAAACGCAAAAGAGGAGAGTTGCAATTACTGGCTGACACTACCAACACTCCTACTAGCAAGAGGGCTTGCTCTTCATCTGATTTAGGAGGATTAAAGAAATCAGCAAGCTTAACTCTCTCACTGGGGCGAGCATATATATATGCCGAAATTGAACTACGCGTAGACCGCGTAGCGCATATATTTATGCTCAAGGACACCCTTACCGAAAAGGCAAATCCCCCTGACGATATCGAGTCAATTACGCGGAAACCGCCACCGGAATTTATTCAGCGGTAAATTACCAACGCTTACTACTGGTTTTTATCCGCAATGGCCCGGCGTACCAGCGTATGTACTCAACTAAAGACGTTTTATCTATGCTTGATAGTGATTCTGAGGATGATTTTGAGGGGTATGTTGATGAAGAGGAGTATGCTGAAAGGTATGAATATTCTGATATAGAAAACAATAGTAATAGTGAAAATGAATGTGAAATGGAAGAGGATATTTATTTGTGGTGCGGTTAGTGATGATGAGATGGAAATAGAAAATGAAACTTTAGACGACAGTGAAGATAGTTGTACAAGCTCTGCTTCTTCAGGTTCAAACATTTCTGCTACTCCTGGTCCTATCTTTACTGCAACTCCAGGTCCTACTCATGATATGACTAACAAAAATCCCCTTGTTTTTTTTCCGCTTACTGAATCCAGACTCCATTCTTGAAGAAATAAAGAAGCAAACAAATTTGTACGCCGAGCAGTTCTTTGAGGAAAACGACCTTCCACCAAGATTACGCACGGGCACCAATGTTGGATTCATCGCAACATGACCCCTCTGAGTTGAAGAAATTTTTGTGCCTAATAATAGTCATGGAATCAATTCATTATCCCGCTGTTGAAGATTACTGGTCTACATCGTGGCCTGTGAGTTCGAAATTTTCATCCATCATGAAAAGAGATCGATTTTCTCTTGTGCTCAAATTTTTGCACTTGAATGATAACAGTCATTTCATTCCCAAAGGTCAACATGGCCATGACCTACTCCATAAAATTCGACCATTTCTCAACAAAATTTTGGATAATTTTCAGTCTTGTTTCTAGCTTGGGAGAGAATTATTGATGGATGAGTCAATGATTGGGTTCAAAGGACGTCTTGGCTTCGTTCAATACTTGCCCAAAAAAACCTACCAAGTGGGGACTGAAAGCCTTTGTGGTTTCAAATAGCACAACAGGTTACACTTTCAACTGGGAATTGTACACAGGTAAACTGTATACACGTCATAGTCAAGTTTTACATTCACAGTGTTTTGTTGTTGTTGTTGTTGTTTAGGAAAGAATCATTCTCAAACTTCTTCTGTCCATGGTGTAACTCATGATATTGTTATGCGAGTCACAGAAAGTCTCAGAGGAAAGGGTCATCATCTATATACATGGACGACTTTTACACCAGTCCAGCATTGTTTCGTTCGCTTAAAACAGTTGGAATTTATTCTTGTGGAACTCTACCGTGCAATGGACATGGTGTACCACCTGTGATTAAAAAAAAAGGAAAATGAAGAAAGGTGAGGTGATCAGTGTGAGGAAGAGATCTCTTTTATTTGTGAAATGGAAGGATAAAAGGGAAGTTTCACTACTTACCAATATTCATGACGCTTTCACCATTGTGAAGAAGAGAAGGAGCAAATCTGGAGTTGGAGGTTATGAAGAAACTGTGAAACCAACTGCAATCGAGGAGTACAACAAGTATATGTCCGGAGTAGATAGGCTTGATCAGATTTTGTCATACTACAGTTTCAATCGTAGGACGAACAAGTGGTGGCGAAAAGGTTTCTTTTGTTTGCTTGATATTGGCATATATAATTCCTTTGTTTGTATTCTAAGTCGAAACAAGATCATAGCAAGCTGTCCTACCTCCAGTTCAGGACACAACTCGCAAGAGAATTGGTCATGGATTCAAGTGAGTGTAGTATTCCTCAATCTTCCAGCACAATCTGGGCCAGTTGTTGTCACATCACCTTCTGCACGTCTAGTAGAGAGACATTTTCCTGATGAACTTCCATCTAGGCAAAATGGGAAGCCTGGACAACGAAACTGTGTTGTATGCAGCTCCGAAACAGGCAGACCTAGAAAAACAAGTACTTACTACTGTAAAATATGTGGAGTAGGTCTTTGTGTAGTTCCATGTTTTGAACTTCATCATACTAAAACCAATCCTAGTCGCTATATATAGTCCTCATTTAATTGTCAACAAAGTTTTTATTCTTATTCTTTATTCTTTATGTCTCCACAACATACTATTTCATACTGCACTAAATGTTTTACAGCACCAATACTAAAATATAAACAAAATTTAGCCGCTAGAAACTAAACAAATAATGGTTATTATTTTGAAACAATAACTAGCTAAAAACTATTATAGACTTAACTGCATTTCTAACAATTCGCGTATAGTTTGTTAGTGTTGGGTTTCTCCGATATCTATAGAGCTACTAGTTACGGTATTTCTTTTATTCGGCAGTTTTCCTAAGCCTTGCGCCTTAGTTTGGTCTAGATTCCACTTGCTATTTCTTTGCAACGCGGCTTGGGGCGTTACCCGTGTTACACAAAAATAACATCCCTGGCGTGCGCACCCAGATATCAATATTGCTTCGGCGGCGGGAGAGTTAAAAAGTATTCATGTGATCCCTCCACAACCAACTCCTGGTGATATTCTTAATCATATAGTTAAGAATTGCCCCCATATTATTGAAGCTGCAACTGAAGAATTGTCAGCTTTTACTTGAAAGAAATTTGACCTTTGCATTGCACAAAGCTATGGCCCTTCAAGTTTTGGAGCATGCAGTAAAAAAGGTATGGGTTTCCTAGAATCATGTGACTTGGTGTCTCTAGCTACTGGCTTCCATCAACAAGTTGTGAGAAAATGGGCACACTCATTTTTTGCTGAGTATACGAAACTCTGACCAGGGATCTAGATTCTGCTAGGGGAAGACACTCTCTTATGGTAGACGAGAACTTTCGGACCGAGATCATACAATATATAAAGGAAAACAGGTATGTTTTGAATATATGTTCGAATATATGTTCATGGGTAAAAGAAAACTATGAAGTTGACATCAGCAAATCTTCTATGTCTAATTGGATGCAAGATTTGGGGTTTTCCTATCAGCAATTTACAAAGGGGTTTTACTTTGATGGACACGAGAGGTGGTATCAATGGAAAAGCGCTCATGGGTGTACAATTCACCATGCCCAGACCCCTCTCTACGTCCTGTTATTCGTGTTTACCATGATGATTCTACATACTATGCCAATGCTGACCAGCCTTTTTTTTGGAATGATGGGACCAAGCATGTGCTGAATCAGAAATCACTAGGTCAAGCAATCATTGTGTCCGGAGGAGGTAGGTGGTATGCTTGAATGTGATGGTGTATAGGTTACCTTGTACTTGGAACACCAAAGTGACGGCTATTTCACCAATAATCATTTTAATCACTCAGGTACAACATGATATAAAATAAATTATAGCCCGTTACCTGATCGAACGCGCTTGTCGTTAAGAACTATAAATCGGATACAGTCTGGCATGCTCGTAAGAAAATGTATTAGCGGGGAAAAGTCTGATATAGTTTATAGCAACCATAATTATGATGGAAGGCAGATCAGAGCAAAATGGAATAATGAAGAGTTTGGGTACTTTAATACAATTACTAAGATAGCTAACGCTATACTTTGCTGGTTGTTTATGTTTGGAGAATAAGTAAGAACTTGGATGTAAAATTTGATTAGTGATAATGTAAAATGATCAGTAGCTAGAGTTGAAAAGTTAAATGTTGATGAAATAATGGACTAGCTATTAGCTAGTAGTTTCTTCTTTATTCTCTTTACTTTGTTTTGCAGGTACTTGATGACATTTTTGCATTATGGCCTCATACACAACAACACCTACATTTTAAGTCCCACCTGAATAAACAAAACATGTCAATACAATTTACTACAGAGGAAGAGAACAACAAATTATCATTTCTTGATGTTGAGGGAGAATGGTCACTTCATTACAGAAAGAAAACACACTGATTGCTATCTGAATTACAAATCTAATCACCACCTAAGAATTGTCAGGAGTAGTCAAGTGTTTGAGTTCTAGAGCACATCAATTTGCAACTCTTTAATACTAGACAAGGAATTAGCTCATCTCAAAACAACCTTACTGGCTAATGGCTATTCAATTTCAAATTTTCAAAAAAAATTTATTTTTTTTTACCACATGTACTACTAGGACCAGATGTGTATGCAGTCACTGACCCGATTGTGAAGAGGACGCAGATGAGGCAACAGGAGCAGACTCTTCCAGTGATGAAGGAGAAGAGGCCGGACCTGGCGAAGTACACTCGGAGCCCCACCAAAATCCTGTATGAAACCACATACAATACATCATAAAGTTGCAATTAGGATCATGAATAATTTGTTGTTTGTATTACAAATATCTTTGTTGATTGTGTTTTTGTGTATATGAAATTGTTTTGTAGTGGAGCTCAACGTCTGATGGCATATGTTCCTTGTGGACACTCATAGATGTCTCCTACATGATCATAATCAGCACCAAACACAACAAACAACATATTTTACTGTTGAACTAATATAATATTGGTATAAAATACATCAAACAATATTATTTCTATTTTTTTTTTTATTGATGGGAAAAGTGGAATTTTTGGGGGGGAAATTTTTTTTTTTAAAGCATTAGTAGAGGGCCTAAATATTATTCAATCAAAAAATGAGGGGAATTATAGGTACATGATATTTTAGAATCATATGGCATTTTGTGTAATTTCATATGTGACCGGCTATGAGAAAACTGAACACTTGTGAAAAAAAAAATGAAAATCGAGATTTTAGCCTTAAACGAGAGAGAATTTTGTACTGAGCACGGCGATACCGTATTTTCAACATTCCGTTACTCACGGGAGAAGATGTGGTCGAAAATCCACCGCCTTGCTTTAATTTACCGCTCCGCAATTTTTGAGTTCTACCGCCGTGTTTGAAAATTTAAGTATAGTCCGCATACGTCCGTGTTACTACCACTCAGCATTTTTGCCGGTAAATTCCTTGAACATGTGGGTAGAATCGGAGTTTGTTTACATGGCTACAGTGAAGAAGAACGAGTTGATAGTACAGAACATCAATCACATGTGCAAAGGTTCGACTAATGGTGGCACTACTAACCTTAAAACGATAGGCAAGGTCCTGATCACTGAGACCAAGTCAAGTCTCATCGTAGTTATCATAAGCTGCTGAAAGGGAGTTAACACAGAATACTGTTTCAGCTTAGGTTTGATATACTGGAACAGGACATGAAACAGTTCCCAGGTGCTCAAACCTGTACAAAATACAACTTTCTCATTATTTTCTGTAAAACTTTTCTCATTATACACCAAATTGTCTACTTCCTTCTTCGACCTTGCTACTTCTTTCTTTAAAAAATGCTCGCTCTTCACTCTCCCTAACGATCTCTTCATGTGCTTTCTCTGCTTCTGTTGATATGGACCACACCCACTGAAAGGGGTCTGTAGCTACCAAATGAATGGAGAAATAATCACTCTTCATTGTACATGTATGGCTGGGTAAGGTAGCACTTTGACTAGCTATGATTGCATTAAATAGTAGTGGGTGAATTTTATTTACATTCAGCAGCGATTCTATTCAAGATAGAGTATGCTGTTAGAAATGGCTACACATCTGTTACGTCTAACTAAACCATGTGTTGGGGTCATAAATCCCAACACTAGGTTTCGAAATAGTAATCGAAGGACCAGCTATGTGATAATTCACTGAGCAGTCGAAATAAAAGTTTCAATTGGTTAAATCGCGATAGTAAATATAAGTACAAAATGCTAGAACAATAGTAAATGAGTAAAGTAGCGTAACTAAGGTGAATGAAAAAGTTTGTGCATTATAAACGTTCATTTTGACAACTCAAGACATCGACGAAGACATCAACGAAGGCGACCTCTACATTACCCGTTCACGCAGGCGCGGTCTGACCTAGACCTCTTCCACTTATACCGAGCCGTCAGAGATTGCAAATATCGGGTTTTCCATGCTGACCAAATTTCTCTTTTGAGGCTTCGTATTAAGTTCCACTTTTTGAGCAAGGAAGTATGAACCTCAGCTTCTTGTTCATGAACTGGAGGAGCTAATAGAGGACGGCCTATTAACCGATTAATTGCGGAAGACGCCCAAACACGTTAATTAAAAAAATCGCGAACTGCGGAGGACGCGAAAATGCGTCAAAAAAGTGCCTACTTGATCCCGACGTCTACCTGCTTTGTCGAGTCACGGAGGCCACAGATTTTTGTAGCGGACTATTCTTGAGTGTGGTAAGTTTAATTTAAGTTTATAAAATGTATAGGTTACCATAAGAAATCGTTGAGTAAATTTTGTAACAATAATAAACTTTGTTCTGATAGTAACAAATAAACATACATATTATAATGTAATGATATAATATTTAAAAACAAATATATTACTCTAGCTATTAGTGCTTGTGAGATGGCAAGCAGAAAACTGTCAGAGTGAAGTATTGGCACTTTTGCATCCTAGCGATGAGGACATCTTTGATGATGATATTCATGAACCAGTTCAAAAGTACAGTGATGAGGAGTTTGATGACAGCGAGGATGATGACTTCACTGTTGATGGTTGCGATGGCACTGGTGGGGAGGAAATAGTCCAGGACTCTGATGAGGAGGAAATGATCGAGGACTCTGATGAGGATAGACTCAGCCTACTCAACCATCCAAAGTAACGACACCCTGGACAAACAAATTTACCACACCCACATTTCATCTTTTTACCGGACAATCGGCAGCAGGTTTGAATGTTCCCATTCCAGACAGTCCAAGTGAGTCTTTCAGGCAGTTTTTTACGGTAGAATTGATTGAAATGATAGTGGAGCAATCCAACCTGTATGCAGTGGAGGTAATGAGTACAGACAAATTAGATAAGTGGAACCCAATTACAGTACAAGAATTGGAAGCTTACTTAGGCTTCAACATTCTGATGGGTATAAACTCGGCTCCATCCTTACAAGACTACTGAGAAAAAATCCTATTATCAACTACTCACCAATAGCAGACCGAATCAGCCGAGATCGCTTTCGGGAAATCAGCCGCTACCTTCACTTTGCTGACAATGCAACTCTTGCCCCAAGAACCTCACCGCAATATGATCACCTTGGAAAGATTAGACCTATCTTGGATTATTTTCTGACACGATTTTCAGTTGTCTTCACACCAGGAAAAGACTTAGCAGTTGATGAGGCTATGATCAATTTCAAGGCAGATCATGATTCAAACAATAAATGCCAAAAAAAACTACTAAAAGAGGTATCAAGGTGTGGGTGCTAGAAGAAAGCAGTAACGGCTACTTTTCTAGATTGCAAATCTACACCGGAAAAAAAGGGAATAAATCTTGGCAGCAGAGTCGTAAAAGAATTTTTCAGATTTCCAGCATAGAAGGCATTGTGTATTTTTTGAAAACTTTTTCAATTCCAAACAGCTACTTTGTGATCTTGAAGCGGTAGGCTTGTACGGGTGTGGAACAGCCCGAAAAGACAGGAAGCACTTCCCCTCAAATCTGAAGCAGGTCGAGTTGCATTCCACGTGTGCATACATTAGCTAAAAACATATAATAAATATAATAGTAGCTACTGTAAAAACTAGAATAATATAATAACTAAATATGATGTGAACAAAACTCTGGAAAGTCCAATCTGTTTTTTGAGCTGTACCACACCCATAAGTGCCAAGGGACTCCAAATCGCACAAAAGCTGTTTGGATGTAAAGAAATTATCGAAGTATAAATGATGCCACTTTCCATGAAAATCTTGGGATAAATTCTTTACCACACGTGCTTCAAGACCACGCTCTACACTAGTCTGGTGACCAGTATATACTTGAAGTCTACAAAAATATCCATTTGTGCTATCAGCAAGTACCCACACCTTTATCCCTATCTTTATGGGCTTTTTGGGCATGTATTGCTTCATATATATATATATATATATATATATATATGGGGTGATAATCTCACAGTTCAATCAGATCACATCACAGCATCTGCATGGTTGGATAGAAAAATGGTGAATGTCATGGCAACAGGCTGCGATACACCTAAGGGATGGCACTGTTCTTCGTCGTCAGAAAGATGGAAGTCGTACAGAAGTCTCGTGTCCTGTAGCAGTTGTAGAATACAATAAGTATATGGGTGGTGTAGATCGAGAAGATCAGCTACGGGGGCTTCTACCAATGTAACTTCAAGAGTCGAAAATTTTACAAGTACATTAAACACTTTCTTTTTGGAGTTGCTGTTACAAACTCGTATTGTATATGACAGGAACAATCCTGGGAAAAAGCATGACATCAAATCCTTTCGTGAGAAATTAGCACTCCAGCTAACTGAGGATTATTGCTCTCGACAAAAAGCTGGACGATTTGGTGGACATTAACTTCGTCGACTTGCAATTCAACATTAATCTCGCAAATTTGAAAATGTAACTCGGTCATGGAAGAAGAGAGGAAATTTCTCTGTGTTTGAAGAACAGGAAGAGACACGACACGCCATTGTTTTGTATGGAATGTAGAGTTTGGCTCTGCCACACTGGTGAAACTGAAGACTGCTTTCTTCTATGGCATAGCTATTCTAAAACTGAGCCTTGAAAAAAGAGAAAAAAATACAATCTGTCAACTTCATTTCATTTATAGTATCTTCATACAGTAGTTATATGTCATATAATATTTGAAATAATTTAGCTAAGTTTCTAATTTACTATAGCTCACTTGAAGTAGTAACTTGGTGTTTTTATATTTCATAAACTTCGGCTCACTAGTTTTGCTGCATAGCAACTGAAATTAAACTTCAACGCGCTCTAGTCGTTTTGCTTTCTTAGCGCTACCAGAGAAACCTCCGCTCAACGCAACTATTATAAACAGAAAGAGCATTTAAAGGGGTAATAGTATCGAGCAAATAACAGTTCGAAGGACCATGCTAACTAACTAACAATCAACAGAGTATCTAAGCTTAAGCAATGTTAAGGTCTGGCATAAGCTCTCGCAGCAACTCAATTGGACTTATAGGAAGGAAGCAATTGTAATTACAGATATGTAGGTAAGGGTGAGACAAAACTTAGAGTGGGTTGAAAGTGGGAAGAATAAAATGAAGTTTTGTGATCTTTACCAGAGACACAAGGCCTCTTGTAAGGCTAATGTGGGAATGGGTGATTGACGACTA
>WLWD01000792.1_pt1 | contig 37699 bp, 30 predicted proteins | sample 6712731 | NCBI WGS metagenome assembly WLWD01 (sample SAMN12718690, study PRJNA576275) | sponge metagenome | isolation source: marine sponge | host: Mycale hentscheli | place: New Zealand: South Island, Marlborough, Capsize Point | collected 2014-11-01 | reverse complement strand
CACCTTTAAACAATTCACATGCACAACCTTCGAGTGCCTTTCTGCACCAATCTTCCCAATTTTATAATTAACATCTCCCTTTCTCTCCAATACTTTATATGGCCCTTCCCAACTATCGGCCAACTTGCAGGACATACCTGGTACTCGATACAAAACCAGCTCCCCCACTTTAAACACTCTTAACTTTGTACCCCGATTCAAATATAACAAACGGGACTCACGCCCCTTCACACTTCTCAGAGCAGCACTATCACGCATCCTCTCTAATCTTTCAGCAACTGTCATTACCCACTCGCACACACCTAACTTATCACTTTCACTCTCATATAACCCATGATACAGGGCATCTAACGGTGTCCTAACATGAAACCCATACACAAGGTCAAAGGGACTAAATCCCGAGTCCGAGTGAGGCATTTGCCTCAATACAAACAAGACAAAACTAATCTGGCCAACCCAGTCGACTCCATCACTCATGCACTTACCCAAAATGGCCTTAAATGTGCCGTGCATGCGCTCTACAGCGCCATTGCACTCAGGATGGTAAGGGGACGTCCTCACCTTCTGGATCCCCAACATTTCACATAGCTGTTTCACTACCCTACCACAAAACTGACTTCCTTGGTCACTCAAAATTCTCTCAGGGATCGAGGTCCGAGAAAAGATGGACCACAATCCTTCAACGACGGCCTTAGCTGTTATACTCCTGAGGGGTACCGCCTCCGGCCACCTAGTGGCTAGGCATACATAGGTGAGAAGATACCTGCAACCGCCCTTACCCTTCGGCAAAGGACCCACAAGATCTATAGCTACAGATTCAAAGGGTTCAGTCAGCACTGGCCTCTCCACTGCTGGAGCACGCCTTGGCTTGTGTTTACTACGCCTCTGACAAATCACACAACTTGCACAATGGTTCACAATATCTTTTGCCATTCCAGGCCAAACAAAATACCGACTAATCATACTATTCACCTTCTCCGCCCCCAAATGACCGTTCCTCTCATGGCCTAACTCCAACACTCTAGCACGATAACTCTTGGGTAACACCAATACATCACGAAACTGCTCCCAAGTAACATACATTTCCTTTACTAATACATTCTTCTTCCATTTAAACCCTCTTTCACACCTCTCACCCAACTCACGCCAATCTTTCAGACTCTCATCTTTCGATAACTCTTCCCTAAACTCCACCCCATCTGACCCTTCCCTCACCGGGCCAATTTCACTAGCCAGCTCACATAGCTTGGCTTCCTCGCCACTCAACTGTGACATATCCTCAAAGGAGGTCGGACTACCCTCCTCACCCTCATCATGCTCACTCACACTCTCTGCTACACTACTCAACTCACTAGCTTTCGCCTGGGGTTTATCTGGCATCAGTGTCACCTCCGCCTCATCCACCCCATGACCCTCCCCCACCTTCACAGCTTCAGGCATAATTAAGGGGTTGGGCTGGCTACTAACTTCCTCAGCCGTTTCCAGCTCATGACTACTCCCACTCTCAGGAGCAACCACACACCACAAATCCTTCGCCCCCACATTCTCCTCACACCTATCTAATTCTTTCTCCTCCCTAACCATACGCCTGGTCAGAACATTCATTTTCACTTGCTCCCCGGATACGTAATCCTGTATAGCACACTTATACGCCTCCACTTCTTCCCCATTAGTTACTGAGAAAGGAACAATACAAGATACCCCGGGCAACTCACTTTCATCTACTATTGCCCTAACTACCTTTCGGTATCCACCAACCACAAACTCACTCATGAAACTACGACAACATTTTTCACTACTACCATAACCCTTAACCAACACATCCCCACATAACACAACCTGCTCAGGCACAAAGGCCTTAGGCACGGAACCCAACTCCGCCCCCGAATCAATGAGAACCTCAGTTCTCACCCCATTGACTAAACCTATAGCCACATTCCCAGACTTCCCCGATTTACTTTCATTTATCAACACCGACATTTTCCTCGGCACATCCTCTTTCTTTACCACAACCGCACCCTTCTTTACAGTGCACTCTGGACTTCTATGTCCTACTTTACCACAATTGTAGCACGTGACAACCCTAGGCACATACCCACCCCCGCTAGGTCTCACACTACTTTTTCGACACTCACTAGCCCTATGGCCTTTCTCTCTGCAATTATAGCATGTGACGTAGCTACTATTCCTTTCACTACTCACTCTCTCCCCAACACCACTAAATCTTTCACCTCCACTCGCATTCCCAAAACTACTATCTTTCCCCTTATAACTTCTGTTACTCTCAACAATACTACTTCCCAAGGGCTTGAAATAATTCCCTCTCTGTCTACCCGCCATCCAATCTTCTAGGGCTTCTCTGTACTCCCCCCAACACTTAATTGTCCTATTCTCAAGGAACATTTTCCCGCTTTGAGACAACACCCTTCTGGTCAGCGCCAAGGCAATGGCCAGAACACAATCATCAAGAGTTTTACATCCCTGACATGTCCCTTTCACCGTCCTCTGCATCCACTCTACTATGTTATTAGCACTCATACTCTTAAAGGTCTCACTGTTTGCCTCAAATAGCTGGTTACCATAACTAATTGCTGTCTCCCCAGCTGCCTTCAATAAAACCCGTTTCACCTCACCATACTCCTGTCCATCGTCACTCACCTGCGCAACTCTCACACATAGCCTTTCTGGCAATCTAGGATATAGCCTTTCTGCCCAGTCCTTCTCCTCCACCTTACTTTCCCGCATGATACGTTCAAACTTCTCCATATAAGCACCTAACTCACTCCCATCTTTAAACCTTTCAACTTCTCCTGCATAAGTTCCCTTTTCTCCCGGGTCCTATCCTCCTCCTCTCTTCTAGCTCTCCTCCTTTCATATTCCTCCTTTCTCCACTCATATTCATCCCTTTTCCTTGCATCTTCTACTTCTCTACGCCTCTGCCTATCAGCCTCTTCTTCTCTCCTACGCTCTTCATTATCTTGCCTCCTTCTCTCATCCCTCTCTCTCCATTGCTCATCTCTCTCAAGCATCAATTTCATCAAGGCCGCAAAATCTACTTCCTCCGACCTCTTAGCCATCTTCTTCCGCCCAGCCACAGCTACCTCCCTTCTAGCCACTACCTCCTCTTCCACAGGATCCACCTCACCTTCCTCCCCAGAGACCGCCTCCTCAGTATATAACACGTCCGCAGGGCGCGTAGGGTAGGGGGACCGCTCAGAGGCAGTCGGCCTGTATGAGGGACGATAAGGTTGATCACCGGCAGTGACCACGGGCAACCGTTTAGTGACCGCTCTCTTCCTTTCCCCCACTTGTCCTGGGTCTGACATGAGCCAGCGAACTGAACCTCTGCCAGAGACCTACAGACACAAAGCAATAACTGTTAACAAAAATAAATACGTGGAGGACACCAAACACAATGAATTAGAAATAAATATATTCAAATCGGTTACAATTCAAAAAAAAATTTCACACCATACTACAATCAAAGTTACAATTCAAAAAAAGTTCACACCACACCACAATCAAAGTTACAATTCAAAAAAAAGTTCACACCACACCACAATCAAAGTTCACACGACTCGAGAAACTACACGTGGGCGTCCGAAGACTGTGCGCTCTGCCGTAGCAAGTTCACTCGTTTGCCTTCAATGCCGTAGCAAGCTGGCTTGAGTTCCACTAGCTCCCTTAGCCGTAGCACGGGAGTTCTTGGGATGGTTTCCGCGAGTGTCCTCGGCGGTACAAAAGGAATGTCTTCCTCTGGGTAGAGTGTGGGACGTCTCCCAACAGATAATTGACTACGTGAATGTCTTCACACTGGATTCTTGAGGTCTCCGGGTGGAATGCCTTCCTCCTGCGGATCCCACCGCTGCCACCAATTGTGGGGTCGCCCTAAGCTCCTAGGAACAGTCGTGACAACCTCGCACTACTGATGAACAGCCTGTTACTTACGCTGCCACCAGGTCTGCCGCCGCAGCAATCTCCTTCAAGCGAACTTAAATTTAATATTAGGACAGACTGACTTACAAAGAAAATAGTGGATGGTTTTATACTAAACTATGACTCCACCCACAGGATATGAACAAACAACGGTACATAACCAATCAACACTTAAAACGTTCCCATGCTCTAACATGACCATAAATGGAAAGGTGAACAATACAACAAAGTCTGACATGCGCCATACAACTACTACAATAAATGAATACATAAAATAACATGAATGTTCAACATATATCTCTTCTTCTATCTTTCTCTATCTTCTCTCTCCATCTCCTTTCTCCTTTCATGAATGTGGGCTTCCTTGCTGTGGGAGCCCACAGTATGTATGTATGTATGTATGTATGTATGTATGTATGTATGTATGTATGTATGTATGTATGTATGTATGTATGTATGTATTTATGTATGTATGTATGTATGTATGTGTATGTATGTATGTATGCATGTATGTATGCATGTGTGCAAGTATGTATGTATGTACGACATTTCAAGTACCCTAAAGACTTATAACTTTATTAAAACGACAATAAAAAATGGTGCAGTTATTTTACATTTGTTGGATTAGTTTTGAAATATCCTTGAAATTTATTGAGTACTGATAGCTCTTGCATTTCAGTTTGAATATACTTGATTTGCTTGAGCACAAATGACAAATAAAACGACACCATTGTTAAACTATTGATTTTAACTTCTAACACTCAAGCTACTAAAAAAAGCCAAGTGTTTAAATTACGTACATACGGTAAAGGGGATTCAATGCCATAGTAACCACTCCCCGCAACTGTTTGAATTGAAAAATAAGCAAGAAAAAAACAAGTCACATTATTTAAACGTTTCCCTTGTGATAATCTTTAGCTAAGTAGTAGTTGTAATGCACAATACTTTCACACAACAGGACATAAACTACTTTTGTGGTTATTCTAGTTGACAATCAATTTTCAAGTAAATACTGTTGTGTATGGTGTACAAATAGCATATTAACTTTCCACAGCCACTAACTCAAATAGAAATGGAACTCTGGTAAGTTTTTGAGTTTTAACTGAACCCACAAAAGAATTCAAAGTGGTAAACAATTCAATTTCTAGGACGTACGGGAAATTATCAATAAACCAGAGGATTCTGTTTAGTGACGGGGTCTAATACCGAGCTAACACAAAATACGAGAGGGTCAAAGTACAAATGATATACATATATCCACACATATACTGAGAAATATCCCCGATTCTCAATTTGACACCACCATATAGTGTCTTGCCCACTTCGCTCGCCAATTAATCGAGTTATATATGTGTATATATGTAATCTGTGTAATATATATATGTGATGTGTGTATGATAACTCTATTGTAGATCTACATCATTAACAGTTAATTATACTATTGACATCTTGCCAAGAAAGCATCTTTGTTATTACCACTACATAGATTTGTTTTGCTATATGGACTGCTTAGAATTTTTTTTTTTAATTGTAGATCATTTGTATGGTGATCCAATGCCTTATGAAGTGGAAGCTTATGGAAAAGAAGGTACAGCTACACAATAGTTTTATGATTAAAGCATCTGGTAATGAGTAGATGCATGTACGCATTCAGCACAAGATTGGATCACACACTTCATGCAGAATTGTATTTTTGTATATGGTGTATTTTTTTAAATAGAGCATTCGATTTACGTTAATTGTAGCTACAATATGTCAAATCAATGAAGTGGGGTGGGGTGAGGGGGGCGTGTGGGACACATGATCTACCAAATCTTTAGAAAAATATAGACTGTTAAACTACACCTTTCTAAAACTATGTAGACTCGCAATTTTTATCTTTCCTGCTATTTTTATAATATAAATAGCGATGAGGAAGTTGAGTCAGAAGTATGACAAATTTCGGCGAGCCAATGGACTCTTCATTGTGTTTTCCAGCAGCAAAGGGTGTAGGGCAAGCACAATTCATAAAATACACCACACGAGTGACAATCTCTGCAACACCTTCAGGAAGTTGGGATTTGCTTGCTGCAAATTCAGAGATCGTTCTAAAGCAGAGATTGTAGCAGTATACGAGGAATTAGCCAGTATGAATCTTCCTAAATATAAGTCAGTCATCATCTATTATGTCGGCCATGGAGAGGATTACTACATCAACGTGGAAGATGGATATATTTCTATTCCTAAATTAAGGAAAATTCTGTCCCAGTCTCAGACGTTGGCAAACATGGTGAAAGTGCTGATCTTTGATTGCTGTAGAACTGGGAACAAATTGAAGCCATTATCGCAAACTAGGGCCGCAAAGAATGTGTTAATGGTCTATACCACAGCATTGGGGCAGGAAGCATTTGTTGTATCTGCAACTGGTGAGAGTATCGCGTCAACACAGCTCATTCAGCTATTGGAACGTCCAGAAAGACGGAATCTGACAGAGATTCTTTTAGTTGATCTCAATAAGGCAGTAACAGATGCCTCCGTATTGGAAGATGGAAAAGAGCTGGACATCATGATTGACTTCGAGGGAAGTCTTACAGAAACCATTGACCTTTATGAGGACAAGTTGAGAGCAAGTAAGTGATCTTAGCTTCAAGTTTGACTAAAATGTATTCGCAAAACTAAAAAAATATTATAAATATAACACAAATGATTTAGCATTACTTAAATGAGTGCATTCCTGAGAATGACACCTGTCTTGGTGTTTTTATGTTATAGAAGTAGCTATGCCAGTATGACAAATAATTTTAGCTAATTTTACAATATTCATTGTTGGGTATAATAGTAGCTCATACACATTCTCTATCTCACAATTTAGTCGTTCTATACTACTTGAAAAACCAGTAGCTCTCAAAAAACAAGGTCTCTACCACTACTGGTTCTTTCAATGATATTTTACCTGGAAAAGAATCTGTTCAGGATCATCCCTTCAAGAATTAAACCTTCTCACACTGAACTAATTTTATTTTATCCTACTTGGCTAGCATGGCAAAATTACTCCTTCGAACAGTATCGTACTACTTGTTATAAATTTCTAACGATGCTATACTATTGCCTCATTTCTTTGTTGCTCAAAAAACAATATCATTTATTCCAGCTAACACTACTTACAATATCAGAAGATACTCCTTGTAGACTAAAAAAGCTCTACATATTTTAACAGTGATAAAAGCCACTGCTCACACTGCTGAAAGGGACAACACATGTATCGCATATACATATAGCGCATAGCAAATACCTAATTTCTATTGGCCACTTCTGAAAGTGTCTCACTCTTCATTTATACAACTATATATTATTTGACATTATAGACACATAACTATGTACACACAACATTAATTACTCATTAATTTTTACTTGCTGCAGTGGCTCCTACAGATGTGACCTTAACTCAAGGTGCCTCATGCACATTAAAGTGGAAAAAGCTGATTATCAACATTTGCTCAATTACACAGTAGTTTGCAAAAATGGGAGCTCATACAGGAAAATAAAAGGTGTGTGTTTTTTTAAATAATTCATTTCACTCCTGAGGTTTGCTAGCTGTTATCACCATGTGTCCGGGACTTCTGTCCAGACATCTGGGACCTCCGTCCAGGCAGAAGAAGTCCAAGAAGAAGCCCTCGCCCAAGATCCGTAAAGTAGCCGGTCTACATTGATCATTGAACAGTACCACAATTCCTTGTGTCATCCCTTTCCAATTGCCTAATCCACCTTAATGATATTCATGATTATATTGTTAACCACCGTCAACCGCATCCTGGTGTACTGTATTTATCGTCTTACATTTCTTGTGATAAAATGTTGTTAACCTCTGTCTAACTAGGAAAGACACCTTCTAAGCGTGTGCGCTTTTATAAGTCTGACTATCAAGACTGCAAGCCTAACAGCCAGCGGATACGGTAGTTTATTAGACTGCACCCGACAAGTAAACATCCTGGTCCTTCAAGTTAGATAAATAGCTAGCTAGATAGACCATTAGTGTGAGGGACTTACAATCCCAAACACCATGCAAAAAGTAGAGAATACTGATGTGTATTGGAAAGTGTATAGCACTAGAATAATTGAGTTATACTCACAAGTGTATTTCAGTGGTATACACATATGTAAATGATATGTATTCTAAAGTAATCCTTTTATTATAATAACAATATGTATTCATGTAGTATACTCATACTTACCACATGTGTATATCACTGAAATAACATTGTTATATTCAGGCATCTATACTTGAATTATAGCATGGAAATACATCATGTGTATTACAAAGTTAAAGCATTGTTATATTCAGGTGTGTATACTTGAATAATAGCACGCAAATACATCATGTGTATTACAAAGTTATAGCATTGTTATAATCAGGTGTGTATACTTGAATTATAGCACGCAAATACATCATGTGTATTACAAAGTTATAGCATTGTTATACCTGAGTGTTGATACTTCTAGTATACACGTATACACACTCGTGTATTACTCAGTAATCCTCCTGTTTTAACAGTACATTTATTCTAGTGGTATGCACCACACAAAAATGTGCATATATCAGTAGTATAACACTATGCCTTAAACATTTGACACACAAAGCATCAAATTTTAGTGGGTCTATCTTTATTCTTCATTCATTCACTCATTCATCTTATTTATGTATTCATTTAAATATTTATTTATTTATTTATTTATTTGTCTATGCTTCTATTTATGTATTTATTTTATTTTATTTATTTATTCATTTAATTGTTTTATTTATTCATTTAAATATTTATTTATTTTTATTCATTTGATTTCTTTGCTCATGTATTTTATCTTAATTTTATTTATTTATTCAATAAATAAATACTAAGGATTAGGTGGTGATTGTGCCCAAGACAGAGGCACAGTTTCCTTGCTGCACAGTCACTGAGAGATGCTGGAAAGGATAGTCTCTAGCCCATGGGTCTCCTGTCTGCATGCCAGTGTCCCACATCCTTCAACAAGCCATAGACTTTTGACTCACAGCACCCACTGTCTCAATTATTTATTCAACTACTAATTTATCTTTCATAAAATTATTCATTTCATTTTATTCATTCTTTATTTCTTAATTTATGTTTTAGCAAATAGCTAAATAAATTATACAAATAAACTAATCATAAAATATAATAATAGTAGTTGTAGCTAATAATAATAATAATAATAATAACTAGTGGTGCGCTCGAATAGCGCAAAATAGCGAAGCGAGCGATGCATGTTCCCTGTAATTGCAGCTATAGATACAGTTATTTATTTTGATGTTGTTAATGTTATGTCTGTCTGTTGTTTCATATGGATTCATTGGTGCTTCTATTCTATACCACTGTATGATGAAGGCTATAAAATTTAGGCTATGTCTAATAAAGTTTAAATGTTATACTTTTTGTGGTAAAACAAGAGTAATGAATTATTTTATTATTTATTTTATTAATGTAATTCGTAATCAGCTGCATAGTATTGCTTTATATAATAAAGTTTAAATGTTATATTATTTGTGATAATATAAAAATAATGAATTATTTTACCAGCAAAGTTATTGGCTGGTGTTTTAGACAGAATATACAGCTATTTAATTAAAAATGTCATACATCATTACAGTTATAGTTGATGTAAACTTTGTGGTTTAATAAAAATAAAAAATAAAAGAGTTTGTTTGGGTACTATAACATATTCAGTGGGAGAGCAGAGTATGTTAAATGGACGTAGATCTTAGACTACATAGTTTGATAATAGAGTTAGGTTAATTTTTATAGTTTTACATTAAATTTAACCTGCAATTGTGGAGGAATGTTTCCAGGATGCATGTTATTTTGAGCTGAATAGAGCTTAGGGATATGTTTATCCCGGCTACATCGACAACATTCCAATGACTTAAATTTCATTTTGGTGCCTGGAAACTTCTCCATACACGTTATGCAGACTGGGATAGTAATCGATGAGATTTTAGGATGAGATTTTAGCATGAAGATATAAGAAATGAAAAAGACAGGGCAAGGAGGAGGAGAGCTAAAACGAAACAGAAACAGTCTTTCTTTTTGAAAAGCCATTAAATGTTCCTAATTGATTTATTAGACTATTCCTGAGGATTACTGTACCAATCAACTTTATACAGCTGTAGACTCAACTACTCTTGAAGACACTGAAAATGCAGCCACACCATCTGAACAAGAAGCTAATATCCCCACTACTTTTTGTACTGCAAGAGGAAGGAAAAGGCATCTATCAGAGGACATCCATTCATTCCTTCTAAGATCTACATCCATTTAACATACTCTGCTCTCCTTCTGAATATGTTATAGTACCCAAACAAACTCTTTATTTTTATTAAACCACAAAGTTTACATCAGCTATAACTGTAATGATGTATGACATTTTTAATTAAATAAATTTTTAATTAAATAGCTGTATATTCTGTCTAAAACACCAGCCAATAACTTTGCTGGTAAAATAATTCATTATTCTTATATTGTGGTATAGAATAGAAGCACCATGAATCTATATGAAACAACAGACAGACATAACATTAACAACATCAAAATAAATAACTGTATCTATAGCTGCAATTACAGGGAACATGCATCGCTCGCTTCGCTATTTTGTGCTATTAGAGCACATCACTAGTAATAATAATAATAATAATAATAATAATAAATGGTTGCCGTATGCCGCGTGTGTTTGAGAGAGTTGTCTATCACCCCATTGGGCAAAATTCGCTCCCATGGTCCAGTGAACAAGAGATGCCCAGGCTCAGGAAGACCTCCTAAGAAAACCAGTCTGAGCCAACCAGTGCCGAGTAGTTCGCTAACCAGCCCCTCTCCACCGCCGCCACAACCTCCAACTCAACCACCTCGTGGTCATCCATCATTGCCGCAACCCCATCTAAATTCACTTCAAAATCAACCACAAACTCAACCACTATCAGAACCATCTTTCTCCATTGTTCCAGTTCCAGTACTTAAGTGGATTGCTCGAGGTGTTAGGCATCAGTGCATGCAGAAGTTCTGTTCTATCATTGATAAAGTGGTAGCTACCAACTCCTTACCTGCCTGGGAGCGCCTCCTCCGCCCTACTAGATGTCTGCAGGTACCACCACGTAGCTCCAATGACCACAAGTCCTTAGCTACTAGAGTAAAGAACCAACTTCAAGAAGAGGCAGACCCAATCCCATTACGTAAGTATAAGAAGAAGACTGGGAGGGCCAAGGAAGAAGAATTGTACTCACTGGGAAAGAGAGTATCTTCAAAGATAGAACAGGGAGATTTTAGAGGGGCAGTTAGGATAGCCAGCTCAGATGATAGGCTTGCCCCACACAGTTCTGAGACTCTGTCTGCTCTCCAGGACAAGCACCCACCCCCCCATCGAGATACTACTATCCCACCTTCACCCAACCCAGGACCCTCTTGCCCACGTGTTGACCCATCTTCCATTGCTCGTGCTATAAGGTCTTTTCCGAATGGCTCAGCAGGTAGCCCGGACCGGTTACGCCCTCAACATCTTAAGGACTTGCTTTTGCATGCAGCTGGGGATGCCGACTCACAGTTTCTCATCTCGCCCGCTAGTTTTTGCACCCTGGTTTTGGAAGGCAGGGTGCCAGCCGAAATCCGCCCCTTTTTCTTTGGTGCCTCATTGGTTGCCCTAGAGAAAAAGTCTGGTGGAATTCGGCCCATTGCTGTGGGTTGTACTTTGCGCAGGCTTGTAGCCAATATTGCAGGTCAAATGGTAGTGGAAGACATGGCTAACCTACTCAGCCCTAGACAGCTAGGTTACGGTGTAAGGAATGGTGCCGAAGCAGCTGTTCATGCAACCCGTCGGTTTGTAATGGACATGGATAATGATTATGCCTTCCTCAAGTTGGATTTTAGAAATGCATTCAACTCAATACGCCATTACAAGGTTCTTGAAGCGGTTCAAGATCTGTGCCCTGACATCTACCCATTAGTCCACTCTTCCTACTCAGCCCCATCTTTTTTTGGGGAGAGTCGGTGATTTTATCCCAAGAGGGAGTTCAGCAGGGAGACCCTTTGGGCCCTCTTCTCTTCTGCTTGGCACTACATCGCTACTGTATGCAGCTGTGCTCCTCCCTGAGTGTAATGTACATGGATGACGTATCGATTGGAGGCACTCTAGAGGATGTGCAGAATGACCTCCAAGTCATTAAAGATGCAGAGATCCTGGGCCTGTCATTGAACCCAAAGAAATGTGAACTAGTCTGTGTTGATCACGCAGTGAGGGGCCATCTTGTAGTTGCTTTGCCCGGCGTCGAAATTGTTGATCCCAGCAGTATCTCTCTTCTGGGCTCCCCCCTTGGGTACATAGTATCAATTGACAGGGCTGTTAAGGAGAAGTTGGAAGCTTTGAAGATCATGGGCTCTCGCTTTCAACACATGATGCACTGACTCTACTGCGTCATTCTTTTTCTATACCCAAGCTCCGCTACTTGCTTAGGACGGCGCCTTGCTTTCTTTCAAGCCTTCTGGAGGAATATGACCACACCCTACATACCATCCTCAGCTCCGTTACTAATACACCCCTGTTGCACAATGACAGAGCATGGCTGCAAGCAGTACTACCTGTGAAGTCAGGGGGGTTGGGAGTACGAAGGGCTGCTGACCTGGCTCCTGCCGCTTATCTCGCCTCCACCTATTCTACTGCCAATTTGGTGTCTGCAATTCTTGGCCAACATTCTTCGTCTCAACCACTTCCCCCTGCACCCTTTTCAGATTCTGCAGTAGAGAAATGGTCGCATGGTCTCGACATTGCTCCACCTGTGGACCATGGTGTGCTGAAGGAGAAGAACTGGGACACACTGCAAACTTCCAGTATGGCAGAGTCTCTATTAGGTAGCTCTGTTGATGCAACTGAACGAGCTAGGCTCCTCGCTGCAATGGATAAGAACTCTGGGGCTTGGTTGCAGGCACTCCCTATCTCCTCCATTGGCCTCCGTTTAGACAACCCCTCACTTCGGATAGCTGTCGGCCTGAGACTCGGCACTGCCATCTGTGCCCCCCATCATTGCCAGTTCTGCGGTGCTGAGGTCTCCTCACTCGGCCTTCATGGACTGTGTTGCCGGAAAAGCGAGGGAAGGCGTTCTCGACATGCATCCCTTAATTCCACAGCTGGGATCCATTTGAGGCTCGATCCCCCTGGCCTTTCATGCTAAGATTGCCAAAGACCAGATTGCATGACCCTAGTACCTTGGAGTTCAGGTCATCCTCTGGTCTGGGATGCAACATGTCCTGATACTTTTGCTTCCTCATATGAAAGTCGGGCCACCTTGGAGGCTGGAGGTGTTGCATCCCTGGCCGAAAAAAGGATGTCTGCCAAGTATGCACATCTGGCACCTCAGTTTATTGTACAGCCAGTCGCCATAGAGACCTCAGGTGCCATAGGGCCCTCTACCCTATCTTTTCTAGAAAAGTTAGGCAGACGCATCCACCTGGCCACGGGAGACCCCCGCTCTACACAGTTCCTCCTTCAGCGGCTGTCAGTAGTGGTACAACAGGGAAATACGGCAGCAATTTTAGGCAGTACAGGCAACTATCTTATTCATCATATTTAATAAATAAATTTACTCTGTTATTGTAACTCATAATAATAATAATAATAATAATAATAATAATAATAATAATAATAAAAAATATATAATAATAAAAATAAATAAATAAATTGAGTGTATTTCATTCCAACAACCTTTTCAGCACTAAAATAGGTAAGTTGAAAGACACTTTACCTAACAAAGGTTGAGTGTTTGGCATCGTCACGAACAATAACGCCTTTTACAACCGTAGCCCTTTAGCCAGAGTTCTCCTTTACCAAACGCAAACGAGCGTTCGGTAAAGGGTCTGGCCTGGCTAGCATTAAAGCTCATGTTTAATCTTCTATCTAGTCTGCAAGAAATGTTTTCCTTACTCTGAGTGTCCATTCGACCTCTTCCACTTAGTTGGCACTGAAGTTCCCGATGTATAGGAAGCTCGATAAGGCGAAGCGCAAGACTGGGCTATTGTTTGTGGAGTATTTCAGGCTGCATTGCCAGAGTTTTTTTTTGGATCCAATATGCTCATCTTCTATGTTCTAACCATGCTGAATTGCTGTGTGAGCAGGGTTCAAACAGTTGCGCTTATTTGCAAACAGTGCTGCTATACAGCTGGAGAGTAACATTTCTTAAACCAAAGGACTGGAAGGTAATGTTTAAGTGTTAGTAGCCTAAATATAATCTCATGAGATGTAGTAGTCTGGCATAGCCAGACCCACGTAGCACGCAAAGTGCATGGAGGGTCTGGGAACATGGCCATACCAAATTTGTTCTGGAGGAATGTGGAAGTGGTGAGTGTCCCACCTCCTTTATACCTGAATTTCTACCACAAATTAGCCATGATTGCTAAACCTAGCTTTGGAAAGGGTGGCTGATATGCACAGGAATTTCTATTTGTGGTTGAGGAGGGCTATTCCCGGTAATTTGCTAATGGTAATTGACCGCCGTAATATATGTGCGGCAGAACAAATTTGGTATGGCCATGTCCCCATACCCATTCCCAGCATAGCGGTTCGGTACAGGGTCAGGCTACGCCGGACTACATGAGCTGGTGATGTATGTTTTGGATATGAGACATAGCCACACCCTAATTCCATAGTTGTGGTGTGCAATAATTAGATTCGCATTACTATGCCAAGAAAATAAGGCAACTTGCAGATAGTTCTTGTTCCCATAGAACACTACAAGAAAAGAACCTTTGCTCATAATATTCTCCCCTTCTCCCTTCCCGCCACCTCTTCCTTTCCTCCACCTTACCCTTCCTGAAGTCAGAGTGAAGACGTTTTATTAGTGTTTGAACTGTGGTCTGTAGGACTTCTGTCAATGGTGTAATGTCTGCTTGCGAGTATGTTCTACACTATCTAGTTTTAATCAGCTTTTTTTTAAAGTACAAGAATGAAAAATGTTACTGAACGACATATCTGCTATGAAATATACTTGATATAATATCAATCATGATCAAATGTTATACTGAATCAAGTCTAAGTTGACACAGTTTGTTAGTTGTCTTATTTTGTTTGTTTTTTGTTTTGTTTTTTTTGGTCGGTTTTTTATCTGTGGATAATGTATGTGACATATGTATCAGGTTTTAAGTTTTGGTTAAGAAGTTTTGGATGATCATTATTGGATGAGCGAAAGAAAGCCACATTGTTATGGAGAAGTCTGTTCTATATCTAAATCTACATGTGTGTATTTAGATGATCATTTTTATGCAAATGGCAACATTCTTATTGTCCCTGTGTTCCATCCTACACGTATTCTGAAGTTATGATACTCTCAGTTTACAGTGATTAACAACTGGCCAGCCTCTCCTCAGTTCCCCTAGTAGTCATTCTCATTTGACTTGTGATTGGGCTGAAGCACTTTTGTTGGAATGTTGAGTTTCCCTGAAGGATTATTTCAGATGTCCATATTGAGTAGAAGAGGTTTATTCATGGTTAGGTACATTTTGCTGGCCTTTGATGTTGTTTTTGTTTGTTTGTTGTTGTTTGTTGTTTTGTTTTCTGGGTGGCAGGAAGGAGGGGGTTATTAATTTTTCTGTTTGTTGTTGGTTGTTTTTTGTTTTGTTTTTTTGTTTGTTTTTTGTTTTGTATTTTGGAGGAATAAAGTAAAGTACATTGAGAAATATGGTATCCACATATATTTGACTTAGACAAGATATGTAATTAACCCTCAGCCTGCGTGTGCGAGAGGGATATTGTAGCCGTCCTGTCTGTCGATCTGTCTGTCTGTCATGTTCTGATTTTGGAGATTACTGACAATTAAATGTTGTTTTGAGTTACTTGAACAACTATTTAGACCTTTTATTATGCTAGTTTTAGCTAATTTCAGGTACTAGCTTTTGTTGGTGATTGCCCCTTTCGTCACATTGTAATCATGTGAGCTAATGATTCTTGCAGTTTATGATAGTTTTGCTTCATGATATCAAGTTAGCATAACGTATGAATTGAATGGGACTTTTCCCTAGATGTTTTCCTTGAGTACCTTAAGTGTTTCCTCATCACATGATGCATATTGAACATCCCGGCATGGCCGGGAATTGTACAGAACTACATTCATGCATGTTGAAGCGTTCCGTATGGAGCGTTCAAGGGAGAATATTGAAAGCTCGCATGATGCGAAAATAGTCAGTGGTCTAATGACAATAAATATATGTATGTATATGTAGGTTACATAATTGCGTGGATGTCGATACTGGATTTACACAACTGAGGGCCAGAGGCCCGAAGATAGTGTAAGTCACTTACTGACCAAACGCAGCAGAGTGGTACAACACCATGGCTCTAGGCTATAGGAAAAGCATAAAACTAATTGTGATTGGACAATTTACTTGTTCATTTCGTAGCAGGTGAGTATGAAATATAGCACTGTGAATTAAGCAATCTGATTGGATAGTTAGAATGTACCATTAATACAAATACATCCATACAGAGAGAGAGGGAGGTAAACTTGCTCTAGCTTCACACAGCATTACCTCCCCCCCCCCCCCAGAAAAAAATCCTGTATGAAGCCCTGAAAGGGGTTTGTCATTTTCAGGAAATTGATGAATTTAGGAGTAAATTTCTCCACTAATATTATGACAACTTTGGAAGGGAGGAGGCAGGAGCCTAAACCCCTTATAATTGGCTAAAAACCCCTGTCTACTGCATTGTAGAACATGTTATCACTTGTGGTGGCTTTAAAATAGTCCGTGAAGTGACTCACTTATGTAATTTTATTATTTTATTTTTGAAGTAGCTTCAGCTGGTAATTCCTCTGTGAAGTAGCTCTCATCTCATTCGTTTATTTTATTTGTCACCAAAGCCTAATTACTTGCTCAGTCATGCAAATAAGGGGTTATTTCTCTCTTCTGTCTCGTGTCCTACAACGTGTCTATATCATATATACATATAATATCAGTCAATGTAGTTTTAATACTCAAAGAAAGGATCTTTACAGACATCAATGCTCACCCCCAAAAATAGCATTCCCCCCAACCCCCTTTCTCCACCCACAAAAACCTTCTCACTATATTGTTTAAAGTAGACAACAACAACAACAAAAAAATTCTGCAGCTACAACACGACCCTCACGTGCATTGATCTGCACAAGATGAAGAGCATGTCAAACAAGGTACTTGCTATTAAACTTGTTATTTTGTGTGCGTGTGTGTTTTGTCAATGTAGCTACTGAGGTAGTTGCACTCTTGCTCCATATAATGCACCACAAATAATGTAATGTAAATTTACAATTTAGTAATACATATCGTTGTACAAGCAGTATAATATATATTTAATAATACATATCAAATACACATATGTATATTGTGGGTCGGGCAAGAGAGGTGTGGCATCTGCCCCACCTCATCGCTCAAGTGAACTTAGAACTTTTATGTTATTGCTATATTTTATAGTTGTATTATCTTATGTTGTAAACAGGTTTTCCATACGTCCGTTGTTTGTGCAATCACTTGTTGTGTTGATTAAGTTTTGATTGTCTGTTCACAGAGTCATGTGTTGTTTGTGCCTGCGCTGCAGTGAGAACAAAAACGCTGTAGTGTAGGAAGTCACGTCATCGTGTGTCATATTGTGGGCGTGTTCCCAATTCTCTATAAAAGCATTGTGCATCATTTTAAGTTTAGTTCTACCTCGTGCCGCCTTACATTTTTTAGACATAGATTTAAAACTCCATTCAGTCAATTGTTGGGGCTGAGCTGGTGGCAGCATACCTTGCGCCCTCCTCGAGTCCATGAGTAAAGTGAATCTCCTCTGAGTCTAGTGCGAGCGGCGACCCACACGCCTCGAACAATCAAGTTGTCCACGAGTTGTAAGTCGAAAGCTGAGTATATTCATCGATTAAGAACATTCGAAAAGTATTACAAGTTGTCTAAGTCAAGTCATTAGAAGTCCCGAGTATTGTCAAGTTCAAGTTGTCCACGCCAAGTTATTTCCCTCGAGTTCTGGAGTTTGTAGCGGTGTCCTAACGGTCTTGTATCTACGTTATTCATCTCCTGGTAAACTGTATCGTGGTACTGTTCATACATATTTGTACAATTGTTCAGTTAGCATATATTCTCTCTTACTGTGTGTAGACATTCCTGCGTCTGGTTGGCCTGTGAATGAACCGAAGAGAGACAAGGGATAGAGCTTGCAAAAAGTGTCCTAAGGATTCTGGTATCGATTCTAGTACGGCGGATCCAGAAGTTGTATACTCCCTGACAAAGAAAAAATAACAAAGAAGGTTGACAGTAAGCAAGCGTGGGAGAATGCATTTCTACCACTATCCAACAAGGATGCACTTTCATTTTCATTATCACCTTCCATTTCAAGACTACTGGGACTTAGAATGTAACAATTATCAAGCAACTGATCAGACTGAAATACCCCAGGAGTAGTACTTTCGACTGAACTATCACTAGGAATAAGACCTGTGTTAAGACTTACGGGACTAGGTGGTGTTGATGACCATGAGCAAGTAGGTACGATCCCCGATGAAGCTTCGGCTGGGGAAAATGCCTTTATGAAAACATTTATGCAAATGATGGGAAAGATGGTCATGAGAGAGATGGAGCCTACTCCTGGCGCACGCCACGGTTCCTCCTCCTCTGCGGAGGCGGAGTTGAACAGGCAAATCAACGCCATGGCTCCCCACAAAGAAGGGGCTGACATAGCCAAATATATAAAGAAGTTAGAAGATGATCTAACTGACATTAATTGCCCTCGAGCGCGATTCAAAACGGTGCTACTTCAGAAGCTTCAGTCTGAGACTGCTGCTGACTATATTGCTTCCCACTAAGAAGGGTGGTAGTTCTGATAGTAAGTCTGATAGCAAACAAAATGTGGTAAAGCGAGGTCCAAGGACCTATAGTACTAATTGGGTTGCAGGTCAGAGTGGTGCCCCCCATGTTATGGGTAAGGTCAATGGCATGCCATGCCGGATCGTGCCCGACACTGGGGCGGAAATTACCATAGTGCCAGCAGCCTTTGTACATGAGAGCCAGTTGTTGGATGAATTTGTAAATGTCCGTGGTTGGAATTGCGAGCCTAAGTTGCTCCAAACTGCAAAAGTAGATTTTGAATATGGAGATAAATCTTTTGTATCAATTGTTGCTGTTGCCCATGAAGATGACCGGTGCAATAGGGTGTTATTCTCTGTTCCCATGGATGGAGATATGGCATCCCGGCTTCTTCTGGACGCTGCCTCAAACGCTCTTTCAAAGGTGAATGAGGCAGGGCATCCTGGTGATACTCCAGGCGTCCAGATGTCAGCTGAGTCTGGCACTGGCTCTGTCACTACCCCAAAGGAGGCATGTAAGACCTCCCAGGGCTCTGGTGACATCCAGGGAAGCATGACAGTTTCTGTTGTCACTAGGTCCGAGGCAAAAAGGAAAAGAGTGAGAAAAAAGAATAAGCATGTGAATGATATTGTTGATGCTGATTCATTTGTATCAGAGTGTGAGAGATTGGCCAATATTGATCTCGGTATTGTGCAGAGCGCTGCTGAGGTTGCTGATAGAACTGCTTCTGTTTCTGAGCAGGATTCTTCGGGTTCTGGCTTGGTGTAGTATCTGAAGTCAGTATGGACGTTGAGCAGAATGGCCACATATCTCACAACATTAACCCTGAAGTAGTTGCCCAGCCTGTTGAGTCGTCAGGTGGGAGTTCTGTTGGTGGCATGAATGTTACCCAGCCAACTGCTCAGGATGGTGATGACAATGATAATCCTGATGTTGTTAGTTTTGATGTACCCGATTGTAAAGATAACTCTAGTATTGACTCCCTTATTCGTGAGGTTGAGACAGATGATTCCCTCCTGTCAGTGAGAACTTTAGCCGATAAAAATTTAAATGGTTACTCTTTTAATGAGAAAGGTGTCTTGATTCATAGCACTGTTGATGAACTCACAAACACTCACGACAGAATTGTGTTACCTCAGTCTAAAAGACATAAAGCATTAGTTCTTGCCCATGACAAAACTGCACACGTAGGTGTCCGAGGCATGCGTAAGTTACTTAGTTCCCGTTTTGTCTGGCCAGGTATTCATGGTGACATAGTTAAATTTGTTAAGTCCTGTGATGTGTGTCTCCGTGTAAATTCCTCTGGTAATAAGAAAGCTCTCATGGTTCAGAGACCTGTACTGACTCAGCCGTTTGAGTCTGTGGCGGTTGATCTAGTTGGTCCTTTACCTAAGGGTAAACGTGGTTCCCGTTATCTCTTTACCTATATTTGTTTATCAAGTCGTTGGCCCGAAGCACTCCCGATGCGTACAGCTTCCGCTCAGGAGGCTGCGCAATGTTTCGTCCAAATTATTGCCCGTACTGGTATTCCTTTGATAATACTGTCTGATCGAGGTACCATATTCCTTTCTAAGTTGATGGAAAACCTATGTACATTGTTGGGTATTGATGCCATACAGTCCTCTCCCTATAGGCCTCAGACCAATGGGGTCGTTGAACGGCTTCATGGGACACTCAAGCCCATGTTGGCTAAAGCTGTTGAGGGTGGAATAGACTGGGTCGAGTTCTTACCTATGGCTTTATTCGCCATTCGCCAGGTCCCTAATAGAGACCTTGGTTACTCCCCGCATGTTTTAGTTTATGGCAGAGAAGTAGTTGGACCTCTTGATCTCCTTTACAATGGTTGGTCAGAAAAGCCATTTGAGGGCATGGACGTAGAAAGCTGGTTGCTCAATCTCAATGACCAGCTGGGCATGATACATGATATAGCATCTGCTAGGGAATCCACTGAATCTGATAAAAGGGTTGTGTGTTATAATAAAGGGAAGTCTGATCGTGTGTTGAATGTAAAAGACAGTGTCCTCATGAGAATTCCGAGGCTCCATGGTTCACTCCAGGCGTCTTGGGCAGGCCCGTACAAAGTCGTTGAAAAGGTTTCCCGGGTTACTTTTAAAGTCAGTAAGGGTGATGGGCATCCCACTAGGTTAGCCCATATAAATAATCTCAAAACTTATGTTGAAAGACCTATAAATGTTTGTGCTGTTACTCTAGTAGCAGAAGATACTGGTATTGATCCTCACTTATTAGATCCTTCTCCTTTGCTTAATGCTGACAAGTGTGATGGTTATAATACTAAGCAATTAAATGAAGTCCTTGACGGTGTTTCTGGCTCGTCTAGCGACAGGCCAGGGTTGTGTAAGATTGCTACATGTAATATTGTATTGTCGGAGCATGCTACACCTGTCTCCCAGCAGGGTAGGAATATTCCTGTTGGGATAGAACAGGCAGTGAAGACCGAGCTGTCAAAACTTCTTAATGATGGTATAATTATTGGGTCGAGTGCCCTCTGGTCCTCCCCCTTGGTACCCGTGAGAAAAAAGGATGGGTCAGTGAGAATTTGTGTTGACTTCCGTCAACTGAATGCAGTCACACCACTAGTTCGTTACTGGGTCCCGTCTCTGGATGAGATCCTGCAGAAAGTAGGTCAAAATACTTGCTTGTCTATCCTAGATTTATCCTCTGGTTTCCACCAGATAGCAATGGAAGAAAGGTCTAGTGACCTGACAACGTTTGTGTGTCCCTTAGGGAAGTTTAAATATGTCCGAATGCCTTTTGGACTCAAAAACGTTCCTGCTGTGTTCCAGGCAGCAGTGGAAGCAGTGTTGGTACCAGTCAGTGATGTAAGCTGTAACTACATCGATGATGTTGCAATATTCAGTAGTTCTTGGAACAATCACTTACTTGACATTAAGCGTGTCATTGGATGTCTTAATACAGCAGGTTTTACTATCAAGATGAAGAAGTGCTGCTTCGGCAGAAAATATCTCACTTACCTGGGTCACACGGTGGTTTGTCTATACCTCAGTGTAGGGTTGATTCCCTTTTGGCTTTTAGGAAACCCGTGAATAAAAAGGATATGAGGTCATTTTTAGGTGCCATGTCCTACTACCGGAAGTTCATAGCAGGTTTTGGCCAGCTCTCATCCGCTCTCACTCCCTCTGTCTCTCTTCGTGCTACTTATCAGGTTGACTGGACAGTGGGAATGGATGACGCATTCGGTAAGTTAAAAGAATTGTTGGCTGACCATGTTGTGCTCTGTGTACCCAGACCAGATGAAGACTTAGTGTTATACACTGACGCCTCCGGTGATGGCATTGGTGCCTGTCTCCACGTAATTCGTGACGGTGTCGAATTTCCTGTCTCGTTCTACAGCTGGCAACTGAGACCTTCTGAGAAAAATTACTCGGTTACAGAACTGGAAAGTTTGGCCATCGTGGCCTCGATTCGATATTTCGACCGGCTAGTATATGGTAAAGAGTTGAAGATTGTTACAGAGCATATGGCATGTGTAGCCCTGCAGAGTGGAAAGGGGTTGAACAAAAGGCTACTGAGATTTGCTCTCATACTGCAAGATCTACCAGTGAAAATCGTCCATCGTGCAGGGAAAGATCATTCCAAACGCTGATGGCTTCTCTCGCCAATCTTGGCCCTCCCATTGTTCGTCAGCTTCGCCCGGAGGTCGAAGCTTAGGCGGGGGAGATGTGGGTCAGGCATAAGAGAGGTGTGGCATCTGCCCCACCTCATTGCTCAAGTGGACTTAGAACTTTTATGTTATTGCTATATTTTATTGTTGTATTATCTTATGTTGTAAACAGGTTTTCATATGTCCGTTGTTTGTGCAATCACTTGTTTTGTTTGATTAAGTTTTGATTGTTTGTTCACAGAGTCATGTGTTGTTTGTGCCTGCGCTGCAGTGAGAACGAAACGCTGTAGTGCAGGAAGTCACGTCATCGTGTGTCATATTGTGGGCGTGTTCCCAATTCTCTATTATAAGCATTGTGCATTATTTTAAGTTTAGTTCTACCTCGTGCCTTACACTTTTTAGACATAGATTTAAAACTCTATTCAGTCAATTGTTGGGGCTGGGGAAGAACTCTGATCGCAGCGTACCTTGCGCCCTCCTCGAGTCCATGAGTAAAGTGAATCTCCTCTGAGTCTAGTGCGAGCGGCGACCCACAAAAGCCCACATATATCTTAGCAATTAATGCAGCTGTTTAACTCATGTTATACTTATGTTATACATAATAAGTTCTGTACATTAGTAATACTTGTATATACTCAATGTATTATTATAATATACACCCCTGCTTCTTATGTCAGTATACTCTAGTTTTTGTATGGTGACCACTTTTTTGAGGATGATAAAAGTTTTTTTTGAGGTGGACATCACATTTATCACAGGACAATTACTAAAATAGTAAATTATACATGCTTATAAGTCCTATACAGAACTAGAGAACCATTGTAATAACAATATAATTTTAAAGATGACTGCTGTCCAGCAGCCAGACAAATCTTGCTGATTTCAAAAATTCTCCAAACTTGTAACTCAATTTTGTTATTTAATGAGTACTAATCATTCAAATAGGATGAACATTTTTATAGCTACCTTGTACCTTCTTCTTATTCCACCATAGCAGCTAATGCATGTTATGTTTACCATCTATCTTCTAATTTCATTAAATGTGTAATCCATACTCATTTTTTTAAATGAATTTGAATTTCACTTTTTTATAACATATAGAAATGATCATCTATAATAAATTAATAATATTAAAAAAAATAAGTTTAAAAATGATTATATTTAATTGAAAAAAATAATTTTTAAGTAAAAATTGAAACTATGATGTTAATTGTCCGGCTATATCAGGACGATCAACCAGGTGTCCTTTCAAGGATTGTGCCAAGGTGCTCCAGCTTCTGTTTAAATCAGGTTGACGTAACCAATAAGTTAGCATCTCTCTGAAACATGTATTGACTTCTGCATAATCTTTCTTAATTGCTTCTAGCTTGTCTACATGTATGCGCAAACCTAATCCAATTTCATACCACTTATCTCTAGCTTTATACACTTTTTCACTAACTTCATGTAAATCTTTATCAGATAGTTCAGATACCGACACATCAATCTCCGTGGAACTAGGTCCATCTGTATCTAAAGTTAAATTAAAAAATATAAAATACATGCCTGCGGATTTAGCAATAACTATATGTCTCAAATTATGGTAACAAATTACACAATCACTCTAATTCACGAAAGCTTGTACTTCCTGTAAGACTAAAAAAAATAAAAGAAAAATAGTGTACAGTCATTTAACAAAATCTTGACATCATACAGCTCTAAATAGTGAAGTGTATTTGAGCAAATTTAAGTAATGGGTGCACACACTTTTTTTTTTGAAATTATAGGACACAAGCTTGTTGCAATCAAGAGTTTGTCACGGTTTTTATTATTACTAAAGCTGGGCGGTATTGACAATTATAGTGCCACTATACTTTTTACTACATATAGCATTATTACTAAAAAAAACTATACTATTACAATACTGGATTTTATTATTAACGCAAAGATATGGAAATTTCACAGTATTAGTAGCTCATGGCAGAAAAATCCTTATTTTCATAGCTGTAGTAACTGTAGGTATAACTTGACTTGATTCATTTATCAATGAGTCAACATATTGGAAATAAAGTTGTATAGATGGACAGGGCAAAGAATGGGATTAGGAAACGAACAAAAGTGAAATAGAAAAGTAAGAAAGTAAAAAAAATTAATTTGGCCGCTTTTTTTCATGTTTATGTTCTTCATTTACTTCTTATTTTTTCCATTTTCCCTTTATTAAGGTCAATAAGGTCCATATTGCTAATATGTATACAGTGATTACAGTTTTTGTCCTACAACTACACATTGTGACTATGAATATGTTGTGACCGTAATATTTGCAAACCAGGTAGCTAACATATCTTTGTTAGTTAATGAGTTCTCAAAAATGTACTTAACTTACCACAAATTGGCCAGTGGAACTTAATTTTGTCAAACGGAGGCTTCACTCCAGTGATATTGAATGAAACTGAAAATGATGAAATACTTAGGTTTGTATTTTTCATTATCATTTTACATTCTGGTGGGCATCCAGAATCTTTATCATATTTGTCAATTTCATTTCTGGTAATTGTTAATTCAGCATACTCAAAAAATTGCATAAAAGGTTTATTATTAATGTACTGAAACGTCAACTCTTCTGCACTTTCCTCAAGTTCAACTGAAAATCTAACTAAATGAGGGAAGTTATTCTGTGTACCAATATAATTATCAAAGCATTGTTCTAAAGTTCTTAATTTTTTGAAAGCATAGAAAGACAAATCCCACATTTTCGCATTGTCGATGATCTTTGGTCGTCTGCTATGGCTTAAGTAAATGTTATATATAATACTTGCTGTAGAAAACAACCACTTCCATAAAACAGAAAAACGAGAGAACTTGCTAACTTTTAAAAGACCAGTATTTTTAACAAAATCACCTCCATCCACAACACTGAAGTGAAAGGGTGGCCTAACATCTGATGACACAGCAAATGTCAGCTGATCTGAAGAATTAACACAATGCTGAATTTTTATAGTAGCAGGAAATGGTTTATCATCACACGTGATATGATAAACACTACTAACCAATTTATACTTCTCAGAAAAAATAAAGTCTCCAGATGTGTAAACTGAGACAGAGACAGACAATTGTTGTATATCAGTCCAATCATTTTCATGACAGTATAATGCAAATCCACATTCATCCCATGATAGAGTTGGTGAATTTTCACTAAAATTAAATTCAATTTTTTCTATTGGTTCAACTGAAGAATTATTTCCTATGAATACAAATATATATTTATTAATTATACAGAACATCACCTATTATTAAATTAAGTGCAGTCTAGTCCTTGTAGTAAACAAAACCTAAAGTTAGTCATTTCAATTGGTTCAAAGTGCTATTTCAACACCCACACACGTGTATTATAGACAACAAAGTTCTAAGCTACCAAAGCTGGCCAAGTTCTTTTAATTATTCAGGTAAAATGAGGTCTTCAAATTTTGAAGTCACACCTCAAGCAAGCCACCATGGCTACCATGCACCAATTGAAAGATTCTGGTTAATGACACTAGGTTTAGCAATCATGACTATTTTGCAGTAGAAATTCAGGTATAACGGAGGTGGGGCACTCATCACTTCCACATACCTAAATTTGGTATGGCCATGTCTCCAGACCCTCCGCGCGCTTTGCGCACTACGTCTTGGCTACGCAAGACTACAACTCATAATGGTCAGCAGGTTCATTACTGTGTAAGACGGTTTACCAACTTATGCAATCAGTGATGGGCTCGAAAGAAGAGGTCACACATACCATATAAATAAGCAAAAAAATTAATAAATGAATACCACAGAATCTTGATTGTGTAACCCCAGTAATTATCTCGTCCACTTCACTCACTCACCAATAAAGTAGAATAGAATGTGCCTGTAGAGATTGTAAATAGAGTGATTCTCCAAAAGTTTCCAAAAATTTACGTGACATACTTTTTCCAAACTTATCTATATAATAATATGCTTGTGTGTCTGTAACTGTGACGACAATGTATGTATTCATGAATAATTCTTGATCTGGTCAGAGTTGGTAAAGAAACAACATTTGTGACCCGCTCCGTGAAAATGACAAGGAAAAAAAAGGAAACAAGAAGTGGCACTCATGGAATGCAAACGTCCAACCGATAAGTGCGGAGTGCACACACTAGCCTTTAACCAGACGAGACCTAAAATCTTGATAGCTTCAGCAGTTCACTTTTTATGATTTTTTTGGTGGAAGCAGGTAGTTGGAACGACATGTGGCAGTTACAGTGGTAAAAGGGTTAAGTGCATTAAACATAGCATTTTGTGTAATAGTCAGTGCATGTATGGCTGTAGGAGATGGGACATCTGGAAAGGCCAGAGCTATCCCACTTGTTCAACTTTCCTGTACTTTGACCTCTCAATGTTTAGAACCAATTTTTTTACATAAGCTCTTTAGCACTTATTTCAGCCACTGTTTGTCTTAAAACAAAAGTTTTGTTCTTTTATATATCTAATAATCTTTATATTTTAGCAGAGCAATTATACTTAACGATTAAATGCTAACTAATTCAACAAACTGGACTCTTCAGAACACTCTTACCTGTCGAACTAGAAGATTCAAAGGTGAGAACAGTCTAATTTATTGGTCCACTGAAAAATTAAGATATAATTTACAAGGTAAGATTAGATATGAAAAAGAAGAGAGCAAGATCAGTTTTGGCCAATGATATGAGCAAGCCTAAACTCTTCAATACTGGTAATTTAGTACTACATTTATGAAAGGTTGGTTTCTAACCGCAATAATTAAAAAACTATCTAATCAAAATATGCTATTCTTCACGTTGCCAAGCAAAAGCAATCTACGTAATATTGTACTGATACTCTTCTGCAATGAACAAATCGCGACAAATAACAGTAATCTCCTAACGCTACCAACGGACGTGGGTCTCATCACTTTTGAAAACTTCTTATATGGGCTAACTATGTTATAAGTTTTATTTATATTGAGTATTTGCTCAAAAACAGGAAAACGTAATATTTAACTCTCAAGTAAATACAAAAACAACAACAAATCATTTTTTATCTTACATTATGTATAGTCTGTACTGTGCCAATCAATTAGTATGAGCTTATTAGAGAGAACAAAAGTTGTCCATTTGTCTGTCATCCTATCTGTTTGTGAATAATATATGCATGTGTATCTATAATAAAATGTACAGTAGACTATCTTATCTGAACCTATATGGGACAGAACCTTGTTCGGATAAGTGAAAATTCCGGATATGTGAAACCATTCTCAAAAATGAGTTTTTAATGGATAGTTGATTGTAAAGCGAAATAACCGCGAAAGAAAATTATTATTGAAATGAATAATTTTCTTCACAGTCTTGCATATTCCTTAGTAACAGCTAGACCTTTAAATTGTTCTAATCAGAGAGCTGTATGACAGTACCTTCTTGCAGTAGCCGATACCTATTAGCTGTGGTAACACACACAGATTTGACATAGGCAAGTGATGGAGCCAATCCATTCATTTGAACTTATTACACCTGTTTCAGAGCTAGCCCAGGGGAATGGAACCACAGATTACCTATACATGAAGATAATCATAGCTACTAGCCAGTATTTGGCTCAGAAGAGCTAGAATGGCCTGAAAAGTGAAAAGAGAGAAATCACGATGGCATTGTAACTACAGTAATGTGTAAACTTGTGGTGCGCTCTAATTGAATTTGCCCATTCGCAGGCTGGATAAAGTGGGGAGCCGATTATGTGAGGCCTGGATATGCGAGAGTCTACTGTATATATATATATATATATATAATATACATATATTATATATATGTATACTTTCCCATGTTGAATGCTGCACACTAAATGTTCCAATGTGCCTTGGGTAGTCTGAACAACTGTTGTTTTTTTATGTATGGTGGAGTTACCTCAGAACAATGAAGCTTTCAAGCACAATCATTTTACTGTTTTGGAAAATATCCAATGTACAATAAACAATTTATTACACACCATCGCACAATACAGGGATGACATTTACTAGCTTGTATTTTTACTCGCCTTCAGCTTGTGAAAATATTTACATGTTGTCTTGAAGTATCTCCCCATATTGTACGCTGGTTCAAGCAATAAGTCTTATAATTATATATTATTCTATTACAACACTATTATTATATTACCATATCATTCTCAAAGATAATGTTAAATATCCTTATGAAGGGCAAAAAAGTATCTCACCTGAAATTTCTTCCTGCTTTTTTGCCAATATATCAAAGCTGTCATACAACAATGACACTCTCTCACTTTCAACCCAATCTGCTGTTTGACTAAAAAAGTGTGCTTCAATCATAAAGTCAAAATCTGCTGCTTCTTTTGATGTGAGAAATAATTCTGATTTCTCAAGGTAAAATTCATCAAATTGTATCCAGATTCCTTCAGTGTCACGTTTTCTCTTTTTGATACAGGTTTTTCTTAACTTACAATCTTCCTTCAAATTTGATATCTGCCAACTTAGTTTAGCCCCAAAACCAGATAATTTTAGCTCACAATTCTGAAGATGAAGCCCTATCAATATAAAAAATATATAACTGAAAATATTGAACTACTAAATACAACATCATAAACAAACTGATAGTTTCAAAAGTCTTATAACAAACAAGGGTTTCAGTAATGGCAAGCAAGCTAGCCTAGTGATTTTTTTTAATAATTAAGACGGATTTTATGAATACATGAAGTTATATGATGGATAGCTAACAAAGATTCTGTTTGTGGAGTGTGGCATAGGGCTAATCAAAAGCTAACTTTTTTGCAAGGCCCAAAAGTCAGTACCAAAAAGTAGTCAATTTCAGTACTACTATACAACATATGTCAATACTATATATACGTTACGCCACAATTTGAAGGTTGGTAAGGGATTTACACAATGGTGGGTTGAAGGCCAGAGGATAGTGTAAATCCCGCACCGATTGACGAACGGAGGGGTGTGCCCAAGCTTTAAGAAATGCACAAAAACTAATTTTAATTGCATGGTTTACTTATTCACCTCCTAGGGAGTGGGTATGAAATATATTCATTGTGAACTGAGCAACCTGATTGGATAGTTTGAATGTAGCTGCTAAAATATCAGCTGGGGATGTGGGGAGCCCATAGAGAGTTTTACGGCAACGTCACACCTAGAGTTGCCAACCCTAGAACTAACTACTTCATCTAGCATATATCTAGCATGGAATAAACCACTTATTACACTCATCAGAGTGATATTGTATTAAGTATTACAATATCATATATATATATATATATTATTGTGTGACTCATCCTACAATATGGAGATGTTTTACAAGCATGTGCAAGAATTTTCACTTGCCAAGGGAGAGTGAAAATACAAGCATGAGAGTGAAATGTAATTCCATACACAATGAGTTAATTATATATTGGATATTTTCCCCATAACTTTCAGATGTAACTCCACCATACTTCTAAAATTCAGTTGTCTAAAACTGCGCAAGCATTTAATAAGGGAAAATTTTGAATGCCAATGTGATGCAGAAATACTCATGGAAAATATCCAATGTATAATACATATACATTTATATCAGAGAGTGCGGTAGCACTCTATATTCAGGGTTGACCACCTCTTTCTCATAGGGATAATACAAAATTCACTTCGTGTTAAATCTGTTTCAGTCAACAATAATTGAAAACAGTGATAAGTTATCTTTGGAGTCTATAATGATACTATATATCCAATTTCTACTCCACAGTATGCAAACCACCAAAGTAATAAAAAGAAATTTAAAAATTTTTCTCCACATCATCAACTTCTTCCTTTTCTTCTTCTTCTTCTTCTTCTCCTTGAACCAACCTAGAGAAAAACTGTAAACATTTTTGTGGCTATTAGCAAAAATTAGTAGTTTTTTTTCCAATGTACATATCAAAGGCCAGAGGATAGTGTAAATCCCATACTAACTGAATGCACAGGGGTGCAACCGACTTGTACCATGGCTCTAGGCAATAGGAAACACACAAAATCTAACTTTGATTGGACGATTCACTTATTCACCTCCTAGTAGGTGAGTATGAAATATATTGACTGCAAATTGAGATATCTGATTTGACAATTTGAACGTACCATGATACAATTATATTTGACAATAGAATAGATTATTGTAATATCGCAATATTAATTGTATGATGTTGATAAAAAAAATGGTCCACCATAAAGTATCATTGCAGTGTTATAACTCACTTATTAACTAATTTTAATTTGGTTGTCTATTAACAGATAGGAAATAAGGAAATATTGTATATTATAAGTAGTATTTTTGTGATGTTTTTTTTTTAAACATTACAATAAGCACATCAGCAATATTTTGAAGACATTATTATGGTAATTAGTAAGTTTAATTCACATGTCATTTGTAGACTGATTGTCTTACATAGAATGTACCTTAATAAGAAATAATATGCTTTGCATTATAAAAACTAGAGCTCAGGTGATCATTACTCATGTACTGTAGTGTTTTAAGTCAAGTTAACAATAATTACCTGTTCTGATCATGCTTTTCAAGTAAAAACAATGCTTAGTTCTTGTCCAGTTTGCTCCCATGAGTTTGACGTGATTATAGTTTGTTTATATAGATTTACACAGAAGAGTGTTAATTTTTTAGTTGTACATTCATGATCATTTTGTATCTGTGTGTTGGAGGGCCCATTATACAACACTGTAATTTGGCTCTCCATGTTCAGTCTTACTTTATTTCTTGTCTTGATCACTCATAAAAACCTATCTAACCTTATCCTATACAAGGAGTGGGATTGGCTGGGGGTACAGATAGGCTGAAGAAACTTTAAAAGACCTGGTGGCAGGTTACTTTATTGAGCCATCCAACTATCTGTGTGGGCTACCTGTACCTCCAACTGAGCTCACACAAGCAGCTACTAAAAATATGCTAAGATTGTGTGATCCCTGGTGAACTAACTCAGAAGTATTACAGCCAAATTTGCATGACTCGCCACCCTGGTAATTACAATCACAGTCACATACCCACCAATCCTATGAATATCTGGATATTCATTCCAGCTCTAATAAAAACCACAAAACATGGCCTGAGAGAATCATACTATTATGCAAATTTAATTGTAAAACTTGAGCTCTATACTCACAAAACTTGAAACCAAATATCCTTATCAATGCTTTGATTTTGTGTATTGTCAATTTTCTTTTTGATATTAAGAAGTATCTCCATTCTTACTCTTCTGATAAATCAAGATTGGAGTGATCAATACTTGAGAGGTTTAAGCTCATGATGTCATTCTATGTGTAGTAGAGCTGTCCTAAATGCTCTCAGTTACACACTAAGAATTATGTTTAATTGATTTGTGTACTGACACTCATTCTGTATTATGCATTACCAAGTCAATCATATTATGACAGTGCAGAAAGACAGAAAGACAGTACTTACTTTCAATATATTTGTCTTGTTGACCGATCTCTCCAAAACCTGCAAAAAAAAACAAAAAATTAATGACAAACAACTATGAAAGAAAAAATAGCATTATCTAGAGGGAAATATTGATCTAATTCATTCAGTTGACATTTAAAAAAATTAGACCAGATGAATCTATTTCTATGTTTACCAATAAACACTGCATTGTATAAGCAGAATTGGAATACTACAACTGTTAGAGTATCAAGTGAAACACGATATATGCAACACCCACACATATTTTTGGATTATGGTTGAACAAATCATCAAAAAATCATTAAAACTCATTTTATGAAGTGGCTTCACATATCTGGAAATTTCACGTATCTGAACATAGGTTGGTCCCATATAGGTTCGGATATAAGAGGGTCTACTGCAGTAGAGTAATTGGATACCAATTGAGCATAGAGAGAAACATATCTAAATGATGAAATATCATTGCAATTATTTGTCCATTCCAGTGAGGGAAGAGGACTTGTATGGAAACTGAATTAGTTTGCTTGCTTTGGGCTCTTAATCTTTTAACATACCACTATCTGGATTGACCATCTTGCTGTCTAATCCAGCAGAAATATAGTCACTAACGCTACAAAAAGCCTGTAATACAGCAAAAGTTATGATTTAAAGTTGAGCTAGCTAATACTATAAGCCCTAGCCCTAGCCCTAGCCCTAGCCCTAGCCTTGACCAATAAATAGGCAAGTCACGCACGTGTCAAATAAGTCTAGAATAGTTTCAAGAATAGTTTTAAACCGCTATTACTTGAGGCGCGATTGCGAGACGAGCTCCGGCCACCCTAGCGTTATAAAGGAGCCGGATTACTCGAGACGAGCAAGAGCCATTACCTGGATTCTGGTGGCAGCGACCCTCGAGCGGGACAGTCGGACCAAGGAAGCCTCATCGCCACCTTGGCCAACGACCCGTTCCCCCACACAATCTTCCTTCAAATTTGATATCTGCCTTCTGGACATCCATGCCGTGCTTCACCATTGCCAGAGTGGCAGATTTCTCATAAAAAAGTGGCAGCAAAGCACGTAACGCTGGAGGATCTCTCATAGAAGGCTGGTGTGAGGCATGGTAAGCAGCCCATGCAATGGCATCATTAGCAGTGAGTATTTCCTTCTCCATTAGTGGCAGTGCGTGATAGAACCAACCTGCTTCCTCAACTATGGCTACATCCAGATATGTTTGAGGTGTTTCTGTTTCTGTGTTAGCAGAACTGGGGACAGCAATAGCAGAGGATGTCAAAGCTACTGCTGGAACACATGCAATAATCTGGAAGAGAGTGCTTATCTCCAGAAGGTGGTACGACTACAGGTAGTCTGATCTCACCTGTGTTAATCCTTGTTGGAAACTGAAAAAGACTAATTCCAGTACCGTGGAAAGAATTCATTGAAGTCGTTGAACTAGGGTTATGGTCCAGGTTGTCCAAAGCACCCACTGTAAATAACCCCTTCCGCAGACAAGCTGGAGCTACAACCCTATCTTCTTCAAATCGCTCACAAATAGCAGTGGAAATCCATTCCTCCAGTTCCAAGACCCTATCATATGAAATGATGATTCCCAATTGATGAAATTGTTGGATGAGTTTCTTGCTTCTAGTCACCTGATGTACATTGAGGCCAATATACACTGGGATGGGTGGTTCTTGCTGCAGAGAGTGCCTAGGTTTTACATCCACTTTGGAGGGTCGTTTCTTCACATTGTAAAGAAGAAGTTGGCTAGCAGTGAGGCAAGTTTGTGAGTCACGTCTGTCCTGATTTTTCAAATTGGGACCATTGAATATAAGCGAGACCAAAGACTTGAGACTTGAAGGCAGTGAGTCTTCCTGGCACTTTGGCGGGAAACTACCAGAGAATTTGAAGTGATCATGGGTGAAGATGTCATTGCAACATCTTCTGTGAAGTCCTGCTTCTTGAGGGCTTCTCTCAGCATGTTTTTCATCCCTTCTTCAAACACAATGATAGTGTTTTTACCATCATGCTGTTCCTGAGCCTCAGGAAACTTTTCCAGCAGGTTAACCTTAAGTCTGGTTTTATTTATTTGCTTGGTGATACCAAAGTCTTCAAGACGATTCAAATACATGGAGTGAATGTCGGATAACGGGAATAAGAGGGTTCCTGAGTTCACAGCTTTCTCAATGTAGCTTGTGAGCTCCCACAATGCTCGTGACTCATTTAATTTCTCATTTATGCCTTGTAATTGATGGCTGGACTTTCTAAGATGACTTCTGTAACGGTTTCTCAGATTCACTAAACATTTCAAGTGGTACTTAGCTTCCCGTGCTTAAGATCACCAACATCTACAATTCTTGCAAGAAGGGAGGTATCCTGTAATTCAGTTACCATGGCACGAATATTGGTGTCTGCAACAAATGTCAACACTTGATGAAGGCCAGCTTCCTCGCATCCCTTTTCACAAAACAGGAAAGTATTGATAGCAATCACTCTGCGCTTACTACGACTTCTATCAAAGTCATAATCACTCTCACAAACACTCCTCTTCTTCACCTTAGCAAGTTTGGAGCTATTGTACTTCAAACAGCAAGACTTATGCCAAGATGCATTGTGCATTGCAAAGCTAGCTGCACTTTCATTAGCTTCAAAATGGATGGGGGTCGAAAGTGCATTCAGTTCCCGAAACTGACTTACTTTAGCCAGGAAAGATTCATAGGGTGCATTAGGATCCCTGCTAGTAATTGGATTGTCCAAGGGGCATTTCAAAGGCTCATTTGTCTTCTCCTGGCAAATACTGCACAGGTTCCAGTCCAAATCCATGTTACCAAAGTCTAAATAAAAGTTTACTTAACTGGACAGGACTATTTAAGTAAGAACACTTACAAGATCAACCTTGATATAGCCACATTAACCACAGAATCTGCCCTCACCGGATGACCACATGGCCTTAGTTTCCATTTAATACTCACCATATGATGTCATCCATGCATGTAAAGTGTCTCTATTACATACATGCACTGCTCTATAGAGCTGTGCATGTAATAGGCCTGATTATTAGATCACAACATCTTGCATTAAAATTTGCATTAAAACAGCGAAAATTAGGCCAAGCGCGAAAATATTGCGAGGGCTCCTCGCCAAAATTTCTTGTTATCACCTCAGAAAAATTTGGTGCTTTTATCAACCCGGTAACAATAGTTCCAAATAATAACACTAAGCCACCTGACTAGTATGAGTAATAGCACGGTAACCGTGCTATTCGGGATTAATAGCACGAGTAACGCAATTGAATAGCACGAGGCTAGTAATGCAATTGAAATAGCACGAGGCGAAGCCAAGTGTTATTTCTATTGCTTTACGAGTGCTATTGACACCTAATAGCACAGGTTACCCGTGCTATCACTCGCTAATAGTAGGCCAGCTTTTAAAAAGTCTTTTGCAATTATTGTAGATACACTGTATCGTTCGCTCACTATCTCCTTATTTCAGGATTAGTTTCCCCTGGAACTTTCTTTTCAACGTACGACTCCTCCTAATTTGTTGTAAAACATTCCGTCTAATAAACCCCTAGCAATGGGGGGAGCTTGCGAACGTGTCCGCCATCTTGGAGTACAGGTAGCAGTCGTTACCATTGAAACGTGAAGAATGGCGAAGTTTTTAGAGGGGTACCAGGAAAGGTACCTAGAGAAAATAAATACCATTCGTATGGATCCCTACGAAGCTGACAAGGCTTCATTTGTGATCCGTGATGTAGAGACATTTGGCCTTCAATAACTAGTATCCATGTTGGCATGTACTTGGTGTTTTCTCCCAGTCCCTATACTGGAGATGATTTATTGATAATTACAAAAGTATGGACTGCTACCAGAACTTTTTATCAGGACGGGTGAGAGAAATTTTAGTGAAAGCAGTGGATCAAAATAAACGAGTTGTGATAGCTAAGGTAAATACTGTTAATATTTAGCTATAATTTTTATGCAACTAAAGTTTTTAATAGGTTAATCATTCGATGAGACTACGTGACTACTAATTCCTTGGATATTTGCTGAAGAAAATGGAAAAATTAATTTTGGGCATTGTAACTATATGACTGGTTTGGGGGAATCTTGTTCACATGTTGGATCTCTGCTATGGGCGATTGAAGCTGGTGTTCGAATGCGTGACTCCATGACAGTAATGCAAAAAAAAGCATACTGGGTCACTCCATCTGGAGTCAAGGAAGTCAAATGCTCTAAAATTAAAGATATGAAATTTCAAGGGAGAAAAAGGGCACAGAAAGAAATGAAATGTCGAAGTGAGAGTCGTTCAGTATCTCCACTGCTCACTCCTTCTCCTTCCTCTTCACGTTCACCTTCACCAATGCCTCCTTCGAAAAGACAGAAACAGTGGAAGCCCAGTTCAAGTGAGCTGAATAATTATTTTGGAATCATTAGCTTCTTGTTCTACCAAACCTGCAATTCTTTCTGTTTGGCCTGGATACTGTGAACATTTTGTTCCGAAATCTTTAAGTCACGATTTGCCTGTAATCCTAACTAGCTTATATAATTCAGAAAATTTAAAATTGGATTATCATGATCTACTTCAAGCATCTTCTGAAGCTAACATTATGGTGTCACAAGAACAAGTATTGCATGTTGAACAGCAAACACGAGGCCAATCTTGTACAAGATTGTGGAATCGTATGCGATCAGGGAGAATAACTGCCTCAAGATTTAAAGCAGCTTGTAGAACTGATCCATGCTTACCATCTCGCAGCTTAGTTGGAGCTATATGTTACCCCGAACTTGCAAAGTTTAACTCAAAAGCTACGTCATGGAGTTGTGACCATGAAAACATTGCTCGTGAAGTTTATATTCAAAAAAATTCTCCGGTTCATAAAGAATTGGCTGTAAAGGAGTGTGGATTTTTTATTAGTGAGTATCATCCTTTTATTGGAGCTTCCCCTGATGGACTCATTTCATGCATATGCTATGGAGAGGGAGTTCTGGAAATTAAGGTAAATTGGAGTAGCTTTAAATAATGTTATGTTTATTTGTGATTTAAATTTAACAGTGTCCTTTCTGCCATAAAAATGATACAATCAGTGAAGCTGTCAGGCAGCTTTTGCTTAACAGACCTTGAAAGTGGTGTATTTCAGTTAAAACAAGATCGTGCTTATTTTTATCAGGTAAGTCCATGCTTATGTATATGTACCTTAAAATTTAACACCAAATTGTGGTATATAATTTTAGATTCAATGCCAAATGTTTTGCTCCCCAAAAAAGTATGCAGACTTAGTAGTGTGGAGAAAGGAAGATGTGCATATTGAGAGGATAAATCCTGATAATGAGTTTTGGGTAGACAAAGTTTCTCGAGTAAACCTATTTTTTGAAAATAGTATTCTACCCGAGTTACTTGGCAAGTTTTTTCACGACCAAGAGGTACTTTATCAGTTCTTCCAGAAAGCCACAAAGAAGTTTACTGTTACTGTGGAGGACCTGAAGAAGAAGATATGATTGGGTGTGATGGAAATGATTGTAAATGTAAATGGTTTCACTTGTCATGCCTACAGCTTGTGGAATTTCCTGATGTGGAAAAATGGTATTGCCCAGACTATAGTAAAATTGACTGTTAGTGTTGTCATTTCATTGTATAGCTATAATTTGTTAATAAATAATGTGTTCAAAGCATTTTTATTAATAATTATACAAAAAAATAGTTCATTCAAAAGGTACTACAGAATCGCATAAATTTATTAAACCACAACTAACTAAAACAATTTTATCCCAAGAGTGTGGAATTGTCTTTGGGAGTCACAAATTCCATTGGTTGGGTTCCATGTAATATTTGATATTTCTGGCGAATAACTCCGATCACATGTTCCACAT